>MDTC01025564.1_pt1 | contig 15000 bp, 19 predicted proteins | sample 811181 | NCBI WGS metagenome assembly MDTC01 (sample SAMN05326644, study PRJNA326480) | marine metagenome | isolation source: seawater | place: Pacific Ocean: North | collected 2011 | reverse complement strand
CGTCGGTTAAGAATTTTACTCCGAATTGTCTGGATGTCGGCGGCGGTTGTGATTGCCTGGGCCGTGGTTCTTATCCCGTTCATCTTGTTGGATGGAGGGCTGAAGCAGTTGTGGCCCGTCATTGAATCTGTGCCGATTATTCCGGTGGTGCTGCTTGCGATGACGACATTGAGTATCATTTGGACAGCGAGCTACATTTATTTATTGTATCGAAAGGTAGTTGAAGATGACGCACAGCCAGCCTAAGCGGCGAATTGTCGAACTGCGGGAGTTGTTGAATTCCTATAGTTACGACTATCATGTTTTAGATGCGCCATCGGTCAGCGATGCGGTTTATGATAGTTTGTTTCAGGAGTTAAAGCAGCTGGAAGCTGAGCACCCTGATTTGGTGACAGGAGATAGCCCGACCCAACGGGTTGGCGGTGAGTTAGTTGGAGGATTCAAGAAGGTGAAACACAGCACGCGCATGCTGAGCCTGAATGATGTCTTTGACCGAGCCGAAGTGGAGGCCTGGGTGAAGCGAATGGACAACGTATTACCTGGTACTCGGCACGAATTTCTGGCTGATATTAAGATGGATGGCCTGGCGTGTGCGTTAATCTACCGGGATGGTGTGCTTGCCCAGGCGATTACACGTGGTGACAGTTTTGTTGGCGAAGACGTAACGGCCAACGTTCGCACAATCAAGAATGTTCCATTGCGACTGCGAAAGGCCGATGGCTACCAACAATTTTTGCAGGGTCGAACGGAGATTCGCGGAGAAATTGTGATGCTCAAGAAAGAGTTCGCAGCGCTGAACGAGCGACAGAAAGCGGCCGGCAAGCCTACTTTTGCAAACCCGCGTAATTTAGCCGCTGGGACAATTCGTCAGCTTGATCCAAAGCTGGTTGCCGAACGACCGCTGTCATTTCGAGCTTACGATGTGCTACGAGACGATCTCGCCGAAGTCCCTACGCAACAATTTGCATACGAGGTATTGAGCGCGATCGGGATTACAAGAAACGCTCAGATGACAGTTTTTTCAACGCTTGATGAGGTGATGCATTTTGTGGACGAGTGGGGTGAAAAACGTCACGAGCTTCCGTTTAATACTGATGGACTAGTGATTAAGGTCAACGATCGAGCACAGTTTGATGCTCTTGGAGTAGTGGGCAAGCAGCCGCGCGCTGCAGTCGCCTACAAGTACGCCGCCGAACAGGCGACAACCGTGTTGAAAGATATTGTGATTAGCTTAGGGCGAACCGGTGCAGCGACACCAGTGGCGGTGTTTGAACCGGTGACAGTTGCGGGGACGACCGTGCAGCATGCGAGTCTTCATAACGAAGATGAAATTGAGCGGTTGGACATTCGGATTGGCGATACCGTGGTGATCTATAAAGCCGGTGATATTATCCCGAAGGTAGAATCTGTTGTAAAAGAATTGCGCCCTAACACCGCGCGCAAATTCAATTTTTTGCAGACAGTGGCTGAGCAATACCCTGAGCTGGAGTTTGTCCGCCCCGAAGGTGAGGCTGTCTATCGGGTGAAAGGAGTGACGGGCCCCTTGTTGCTAAAGAAGGCCTTGGAGCACTTCGCTTCGCGCGCCGCGTTGGACATTGATACCTTGGGCGAGAAAAATGTAGCAGCCCTTGTTGACGCCGGCCTGGTGAAGGACATTGCAGATATTTATACATTAACGTATCAGCAGGTGGTGACACTTGATAGGTTTGCAGATATTTCAGCTCGAAAGTTAGTGGCAGCAATTGCGGAAAAGAAAACGCCGCCAATGGAACGCTTTGTGTATGGGCTTGGTATACGACATGTGGGTGCACAGACGGCAATTGATCTGGTGCAGGCATTCCATTCTATTGAGGGCCTGCGGTCAGCAACACTTGAGCAGTTAGTGGCTGTTGACGGTGTTGGTGTAGTTGTTGCTGAGAGCATTTTGGCGTGGTTTGCCGATCCGGACAACGAGGCGCTACTAGATAAGTTTCAGGCAGTCGGCGTTAAGCCTGTGTATCGTCGGCAAGAAGGGCCTTTGGTGGGTATGAACTTTGTGATTACTGGCAGCCTGACTGGTATGTCGCGTGATGAAGCGGCGGACAAGATTCGCGCTCAGGGTGGCGGCTTTCAGACCTCGGTCGCAAAGGACACCACCTATCTTGTTGCTGGCGGTAAGGTAGGAGAGAGCAAGCTGAAAAAAGCCCAGTCTTATGGTACTAAGGTCATTGAAGAGGAAGAGTTCCTGCGCCTGATTGGGGATCACGGTGGATCGCATTAAGCGACACAGTAAGCAGGTATTTATTGGCGTTGTTGGAGGTATCGTCTTGTTGGCGGGTGTCATCATGATACCGTATCCCGGTCCTGGTTGGCTGGTAGTGTTTGCGGGACTCGCTATCCTATCGACCGAGTTCGCATTTGCAGAGCGAATCCTTGCTCGCGTCCGTCAAAAATACGATGAATGGCGGGATTGGCTGAAGGTGCAGCCTCGTTGGGTTCAGTGGCTTGTACTGGCGTTTACGGGACTGGTCGTCGTTATGACACTTTGGTTGCTGAACGCCTACGGCTTGATTAACTCATTCTTTAACCTCGGCCTTGATTGGGTGACATCACCTTTCGTGAACTAGCCTGCTGGTGTTTTAAGGGCTGTTTTAGTAAGATAGGCATACGTATAAACATAGCCAGTATAGGATAAACATGAATCCAAACGACCAAACACCGCCAAACACTGATCCACTGAACACTTCACCGCAAACACCGCCGGCTGAGCTGGTGACGCCAGAGCCTCAATCGCAACCACAACCTGCGCCGGTTGAGCCGCCAGTAACTTCACCGCAGCCAGACACGACGCCGACACCAGCACCGGCGCCGGCTTCGGTTCCAGCCCCTGGGGCCGAAAACCCCGGTAAGACACTCGGTATCGTCAGTATGATTTTATCGATTATCGGGCTCGGGCTGGTCGGAGTCATTCTCGCACTTGTCGGTATGTCAAAGTCTAAGAAGGCGGGCCAAAAGAACGGTTTTGCGCTAGCTGGCTTAATTATCGGTATTTTGAATATACTCGCCGGCATCGCTTTGTTTGCGCTTGTTGGGTACGGCGGTATTCAGGCAGCGGCCGAGCTTACAGCAGCGTGTGCTGAGTCTGCGAACACAGCAGTTGTGCTGACGAACGGTACCGTCGTCGCTTGTGAATAAAAGCTAACATGTTCCAATAAAATAATCCCGCTCGAAAGCGGGATTATTTTTATGGTGAACTGGTAATTACCAGCTACGTTGGCGGAATGATCCACCACCGTTACCACCACCGTTGCCACCGCGGTCGTTTCCGCCGAAGTCACGACGAGGTCGATCTTCTTTTGGACGTGCGAGGTTAACGTTGATTGGACGGCCGTCAAGTTCTTTTCCGTTCAACTCGTCGACTGCTTTTTGGTTGTTAGCTTCGTCTGTAAATTCGACGAAACCGAAACCTTTAGAGCGACCAGAATCACGGTCCATGACAACTCGAGCGCTGGCGACTTCGCCGATTTGCTCGAAGAATGCCTTGAGGCTGTCGTCAGTCGTTGCGTAAGCAAGACTTCCGATGAATAGGTTTTGGGCTGACATAAAGTGTCTAACTCTTTTCTCTTCTTTACTAATATGTGTCAGATCGACCTGGCTTAGTATTTCAGCAAAGAAGAGTGAGTACCTTGTATAAGATACACGCTCCAGCTTGATGCTTTGGTACGCGCGTTTGTTCTGAACACATTCATTTAAGCACAGTATGCAATAAAATACTAGGCACAGCCACTCGAAAGCACTTGTGCTTAATGACAATTTAATGCATAATTCTAAGCATGCTGATGCGCAAGGGGCTAAAACCTCGGCGCGGCAAAACAAACATGCACTGAAAATGCGGCCCCGGGTGGGCGCGCAGCAGCGAAAAAGCTCGTCCTGGTAACAGGGGCGAGTTTTTGCTATAATCGACCGAGTGCGGGGCATTGGCACAGTTGGCTAGCGCGCTTCCATGGCATGGAAGAGGTCATCGGTTCGAATCCGATATGCTCCACCAAATTGATTAAACACCGCTGTAACATACAGTGGTGTTTTTTGTGTAACTTGCGAAACATAAGCTTTACGGCTAGACTAAGAGCCAATGAAGCGTATAAAACCAGCTCAAAACGGTTTTACGATTGTCGAACTCCTGATTGTCATTGTCGTAATAGGAATCTTGGCAGCAATCACGATTGTCAGTTTTAATGGCGTCCAGCAACGCGCTGGTGCGGCAGTATTGCAGTCAGATTTGCGAAGCGCAGCAACACAGCTTGAAATTGTGTCAATTGATACGGGGAGCTACCCCAGCAATACCTCTGAATTGCGAAAGAGTGAAGGAACAACGTTTGAATATACGAATAACGGGAGCTCGTATTGCTTAACTGCAAGTTCTCAGGCAGCGCAGGCATCGTACTATTTCGATAGTACAGAGGGAGCTATCTCGGAAGGGAGCTGTCCGACGCACAATGGTTTCCTAGCAACCATTGGTCCGTGGACTGATATAGATGCCGGTATGCAGTATTATGCGTGCGGCATAGCCAACGGTGACGCCTATTGCTGGGGAAGTGCCCTAAATGGTCAGCTGGGTAATGGGAGTACAAGCGGAAGTGTGCTGTCGCCAACTCTTGTTGAAGGCTTATTAAGCGGCCGCACTGTGACTGACATTGAAACGGGTGAACGACATACCTGTGCTGTTGCCGATGGCGATGCATTTTGCTGGGGGGCGGGCGCCAACGGAGCGCTGGGAAACGGCTCTACCGATTCGTCGAGCGTACCGGTCGCCGTCAATATGGACGGAGAGCTGGCTGGAAAAGAGGTTACAAAGATCGGAGTTGGCCGGTACTACAATACTTGCGCCATCGCTGACGGTGAAGTGTATTGTTGGGGCTACCGTCCTTCCGATGGATGGGGAGGTGGCTTTGAGGCATATGCACAAGTTAATCCTTGGAAGGTCCAGACAAGCGGAGTCTTAAACGGCCGTACCGTGACTGATGTTAGTGTCGGGTACGATCATGCGTGCGTCGTCGCGAGCGGTGAGGCCTTCTGCTGGGGTGGCGGTGCGGACGGAAGACTCGGTAACGGTGCTTCTTCAACACAGCAGCATCCAGTCGCCGTTTCGACAAGCGGTGTGCTACAGGGCCGAACAGTGACCGCTATAGATACAACAGATGCACATACTTGCGCCATTGCCGATAATCTTGCATTTTGCTGGGGGCAAGCAACAGGTTTTTATGATGAAGGAAAACTGGGTGACGGGACACTAACTAGCTCCAACGTGCCTGTGGCTGTATCAACGAGCGGTGTGCTTGGTGGCAAAGACGTGACAAGCATTTCTGCGGGGCGAGGACATTCATGTGCTGTCGCTGACGGCGAGCCTGCCTGTTGGGGAAATGGAAGCGGCGTTGGTATGGGGGCGGCTGCACCGTTCAATACGACCGTACCATTATTGATGGAGCACGACGGGGCAATGGAGTTGCGTCCGATGGAGCAGATATCAGCTGGAAACTACATGAGTTGCGCACTGGGGTTGCAGGGTGACGCATACTGCTGGGGGACTGGCACCGATGGGTTGCTGGGAAATGGACAAACTGGCGGGTCGCAAGTGCCTGTTCGCGTCAATGATCCGAGCTAGCTTTCTCTGATTTCATACCTCTGTTATACTAATCGAGTATGAATCGTTATAATCCTTCTGAAATTGAACCAAAATGGCAGCAAATCTGGGAAGACCAGAAAGCTAATGAAGTTACTGTCGACCCCGCAAAGGTGAAGACCTACGTTTCGGGCATGTTCCCGTACCCAAGTGGTGCTGGTATGCACTCCGGGCACGCCTTTAGCTATGCAATCGTCGATGCGTTGGCGCGGTTTTACCGACAGCAGGGACATAACGTATTAAACCCGATGGGTTGGGACACTTTTGGTTTGCCTGCCGAGAACTACGCGATCAAGACCGGTAAGTCACCTGCTGTCGCGAGTCTAGAGAATATCACCAACTTCAAGCGTCAATTCAAGCGTATGGGCGTGAGTATTGATTGGTCAAAAGAGATTAACACCAGTGATCCAGAGTACTACCGCTGGACACAGTGGATCTTTACGAAATTATTTGAACGAGGCCTGGCCTACCAGAAAGAGTCTTTGCAATGGTGGTGCCCCGTTGATAAAACGGTCTTAGCGAACGAACAGGTCGAAGCCGGTAAATGTTGGCGTTGCGGTAGTCTAGTAGAAAAGAAATCAATGAAACAATGGTTCTTTAAGATTACTGAATACGCCGACGTTCTATTGGAAGAGATTGAAGATCTTGACTGGCCGCAGAAGGTCAAGACGGCACAGATCAATTGGATAGGGAAGTCGCAAGGTGCGGAAATTGATTTCTTGCTCTCAGAAACGGCTTCGCGCCCTAAGGGGGCTGCAGATGTTTCTTCAGACAAAAAATCAATTTCCGTCTTTTCGACCAGGCCCGATACAATCTTTGGCGCTACTTTTTTGGTAATTGCTCCTGAGCACCCCTTGGCCGCACAGTTGGCTGTCGGTGACCATGCCGAAAGTGCGCGAGACTACATTAAAGAAGCGGTGAAGAAATCTGAAATCGATCGAACCAATGACACCAAAGAGAAGACCGGTGTCTTTACGGGTAGTTATGCGATCAATCCAGCAACCGAAGAGGAAGTGCCTATTTGGGTGGCCGACTACGTGCTTGGTGGGTATGGTACCGGAGCAATTATGGCGGTGCCGGGTCATGACGAGCGAGACTATGCCTTTGCGACAAAGTTCTCGCTTCCGATTATTGAAGTGGTGAGTTCTGATAAAGATGACGGAGAGCAAATTTACACGGGCGAGGGGGTTTTGATTAACTCTGGTTCATTCGACGGCACGTCAAGCTCGGATGCTCGTGAGCAAATCGTGGCGTGGCTGGAAGAGAAGAAGCTGGGCCAGACCAAGACAACGTACAAAATGCGCGACTGGCTGATCAGTCGACAACGCTACTGGGGTGCACCGATTCCTATTATTCATTGTGAAGAACACGGCGCTGTCGCCGTTCCCGAAGACCAGTTGCCGGTGGTATTGCCAGACGTCGAGGACTTTGCGCCAAAGGGCGACGGCAAATCAGCCTTGGCGCGCGAAGAAGACTGGGTGAACACCACGTGTCCGGACTGCGGCAAACCTGCTAAGCGTGAAACTGATACGATGGACGGTTACGCCTGTAGCAGCTGGTACCTATTGCGCTATGCCGACCCTCAGAATGCCGAACGAGCGTGGGACCCTGCTGCGGTGAACTACTGGAACCCGGTAGACTTTTACGTCGGTGGTGACCACATGGTGGCCCACTTGTTGTATGTTCGTTTTTGGACGCATGTCTTCCATGACATGGGGATTGTTGATTTTAAAGAACCGGTTAAAAAGTTGGTATATCATGGCTACATTAACGCCGAAGATGGCCGTAAGATGAGTAAGAGCCTTGGCAATGTCATCGACCCGCTGGAAGTTATTGATCAGGGGTATGGCGCCGATGCGTTGCGGACGTACGTATTATTTATGGGTCCGATTGAACTTGATGCGGCCTGGAGTTCAAAAGGGATTGCGGGGATTTACCGCTTCTTGAATCGTATTTGGACACTTGGCCAGCAGTATCTTGAGGCTGAAGATAAAAACGTCAACAAAAATGATCAGGCAATTCGCGTTGCACAACACAAGACTGTCCGAAAAGTGACCGAAGACATGCGTCGCATGAGCTTTAACACCGCTATCTCTGCCATGATGGAGTTTGTCAATGAGCTGTATAAGTTCAAAATTGACGGCTATTCGGGTACCGCATGGCACGAAGCTTTGTCCACACTCGCGCAATTGGTGGCGCCGTTTGCACCGCATATGGCTGACGAGTTGTGGGGAGCTTTTGGGCACGAGGGCCTAATTCAAAACGCACCATGGCCATCTTGGGACGCTGAGTTGATCGTCGAAGATACGATGACGATCGCTGTTCAGGTGCAGGGTAAGTTGCGTGGTGAAATTACCGTGCCAGCCGACACGGACGGTGAAGAGGTCAAGGCGCAGGCCCTGGCGCATGAGAATGTTGCTCGATTTGTCGGCGACAAAAAACCAGCCAAGATCATTTATGTTCCTGGCCGGTTAGTGAATATCGTTATTTAGTATCTGGAGCGGGAAGAGTCGTTGGTAGTTCAACATCAGTGATGTCGCCACTATTTTGAGGCTCACTTGGTGCGTATTCACCTCCAGGCATAACATCAATAGAAGTGGCGCCAAAACTATTTTTTTGAAGCTGAATGATGTATCTTTCGCCTGGCTGGTTACTGGTCTCGCCACTTAATTCTTTCATTTCTTTTGCGGCTGACTGACTTTCCGAGACGATTAAGTCTTGAGGGATAGATGACGGGTCAATGTTTACTTGCGTGGCCAAAGACGGTACTTCACTTTCAACTAACTGGATGACACCCTGACCAGGAAGCAGAACCGCCTCTGTGCTGATAAGGGGCTTCATTTCAGAATTCTCGACGATCGCTTCAACTCCCTTTCCTACCCCATAGCCACCCGCACCAACGGCGAGGGTTAGCCCGGCAGCTGCAGCGCGACGCATAAAGTAGTTAGGATTTTCTTCTTGTGGTGATTTTTGTTTTTCGCTCATATTACTCATACAATACCACAAAAGGCGGAATAAGCGTAACCACTTGAGACTTATCGGGGGAAATAGTATAATAGCTACAAGTTTTAATAATACCTACCAAAGGAGTTCATTTACATGGGACAACCAAAAAAGCAAAGTAGCCCGCGCAAAACCGGCCTACGTCGCAGCCACCTGCGTCTGTTGCTCGCACGTCGCGTAAACGGCAAATCGCCCGTTAAGGCAAAAGCCACACGCAAAGAAACCGGAAAAGCACTCGCAAGCAAGTAGTGCCAAGGCCCTCCCTGTAGGGCCTTACCTTAATTTACAATAACAAGAGAAACAAACGCATTATGGCATCTAATCGTCATCTCGGTCGCATCGTCGCCCTCCAAACACTGTACGAGTTCGAATTTCGAACCGAGTGTGGGGATGGTTCTGTTGACGTTACCGAACTATTAGACCGTAATATTGCTCGCTATGAGACGGCGATTCAAGATACTGACTTTGTGCACAACCTCACGAAAGGCGTTCTGAAGGAGCAGGCGGATTTGGACACAAAAATCCAGCCGATTGCTCCAGATTGGCCGATTGAACAGATTGCTCGGATTGATCGAAGCATCTTGCGCATAGGCGTCTATGAACTGCTGCATCAGGCGAAAGTCGTCCCTCCAAAGGTGGCGATTAATGAAGCTGTTGAGCTGGCAAAAGCGTTTGGTTCTGATAACTCGAGTAAGTTTGTGAACGGTGTCCTTGGCACCGCTTACCGCACGCTTATAGAGGGAGCCGAAAAAGATGGCGACACCACAGTTCGATAAATTTAAACAGTATTTTAGTCGCAAGAAGCCTTCTATTCAAGAAATTGTCCGTGAACCAACTGCGGGCGGTATTGTCTTTCGTCATGGCGAGAGCGGTGTTGAAATTCTGCTAATTCAAGACGCGAAAGACCGCTGGACAATCCCAAAGGGGCATATTGAAGAAGGCGAAACGGCCAAGCAAACAGCCAAGCGAGAAATTGGCGAAGAGGCTGGCTTGAAGCAAGTCGATGTCTTGGGGTGGTTGGGCAAGATTCACTTCCGTTACCGACGTATTGATAAGCTGGTACTGATGACAACGCAAATTTACTTAGTCCGTGCCAAGGGTGATACCGACGCAATCCAAAAAGAAGACTGGATGAACGGCATTAAATGGTTTAAATTCCATGATGCGCTCGACGCAATTGAGTATGAAGACATCGGCAAGCTGATGCTACTAGCCATGAAACGAATACGACAGGAGAAACTATAAATGAGTGGGATGCCAACCGCACCGTACCAAGCGTTCGCCAAAGAGACGCTGGGGTATGAATTTAAGAATATCGACTTATTGATTACTGCGTTTACACACCGAAGCTATGTGAACGAACACCGAAAGAGCGTGTCGGAACACAACGAGCGCTTGGAGTTTTTGGGTGACGCTGTGCTGGAGTTGGCGGTGACGGACTTCTTGTTTAACAATTACGATGAGCCTGAAGGAATTCTGACGAGCTGGCGGGCTTCACTGGTGCGTACCGAAAGTATCGGTGATGCTGGGCAGCTGATTGGCTACGAGCCATTGATCCGGATGAGTAAGGGTGAAAAGCAGGGGAGTGATCGTGCACGAATGCAGATTCTGGCAAACGCTTTTGAAGCACTGATCGGTGCTATTTACCTGGAGCGTGGCTATGCTGACGCTGAAGTATTTATCAAGAAGCACATTACCAGCAAGCTAGAGAGTATTCTTTCGGATGGCAGCTGGCGTGATCCTAAGTCGCACTTGCAAGAGGTAATGCAGCGGGTTGACGGCGTAACGCCGCGCTACGTGGTGCTCGAAGAGGTTGGCCCAGATCATGATAAGACATTTACCCTTGGCGTGTTTTCGAAAGACCGTCTTGTTAGTAAAGGCCAGGGACCTAGCAAGCAGTCAGCCCAGCAAGAGGCGGCAAAGGCTGCGTTAGAGCAGTACGAAAAGCCGTCAACTGATTGACTTACAGAGGAGAACGGTGTAAAATACTCTGAGAATCAATAAAAGTTTAAGGAAGTTTCGTTTTTATGCTCGCAATTCGTTTGCAACGTCTTGGGCGCAAGGGGTACGCTACGTACCGTCTCGCCGTTCAAGAATCTCAGCGCCATCCTTCTAGCGGCCGTGTCGTCGCGTATGTTGGTAGCTACAACCCTCACACTAAAGCAGCTCACGTTCAGGTTGAACTGGCTCAAAAATACCTTGATAACGGCGCACAGCCAACATCACGTGTGGTCAAGTTATTGCAAGATGCTGGTGTGAAGCTCCCGAAGTGGGTATCTCAACCAGAAACTGGTAAGCAGAAGACAGTTCGTCACGCTGAAAAGCTCCGCAAGAACCAGCCAAAGGAAGAAGCTCCGGCCGAAGAACCTGAGGCAGCTGCTGAAGAAGCTCCTGCGGAAGAGACCGCCGAAACTACCGAAGAAAAGTAACATCTCGTTTCTTCATTCAATCACTCCTCGCCAGAAATGGTGGGGAGTTTTTTGTGAGTCGCTTATGCTACAATAATTGTGTAAACATTTGCGATCGTCCGAAAGGCATTAAGGGGGAATATGTCCACAATTGACCAGCAATTCATAGAATATATCGTAAAATCAGTCGTCGGGAATCCTGATGACGTCGTCGTCGACCGAATTATTGATGAGAAAGGTGTCTTGTTGACACTGACAGTAAACCCGGAAGATCTTGGCCGGGTGATTGGTAAGCGCGGCATTACGGCCCAAAGTCTGCGAACATTACTTCGAGCCCTAGGGACGAAGAATGATGCTCGATACAACCTGAAGATTGTGAACAATGATGGCCAAGTTGGCGCACGCGTGTCTTCTGATGATCAAGACGAATCATCGTCTGAAGTAAGTTCTGAGCCGACTGAGTCGGTCGAAGAGGCACCAGTTGACGAGCCTGTGGAAAGCGTATCAGATGAGCCTGTGGACAACAGGTCTGACTACTCAAAAAAGACACGAGCAGAGCTTGCCGAACTCGATGACCTTGATATATAATAAGCACAAGTTCAGAACAACTACTTGAACTGCGAGATCTAGCTCCTGCGAGCGACAAATCACCACATTTGTTGAGAGCTTATGTGTATAAAAGACGCCCCTATCACGGGACGTCTTTTTGTTTGTAGTGACTAACCAGGGGATCGAATTGTTCAATCTTCTGGTTAGTCGCCCGAGATTCCACCTCGAGCAACTGACATGTTGCAAGGTGGGCTCGGGCGTGAACCCTATTACTCTTCAGTGGGCGCATCTTCCCAGCTGTTGCCGGAAGGCATGTCCTTGAGGAGGCCTTCGAGCTTGGCGTTGCGCCGTTCGGTGGCTTGCTCGTCGGCGGGGACGATGCGGTCCATGCCGAACGCAAGGCTGGCAAGACCGAGTCCAATGCGAGCCTCGGTTGTGAGGTCTGCGACTGTCATGAGTACTCCTTAATCCGAATATTCTCCGGAGTCGTCGCCGTCGTGTATCACGGCAGGGGTGGGATTGTTGCGACGGTGCAGGTACCATCTTGCAGCAACCTTGTACAGGCTGATAGCAATGACAGCACCGGCGATGTTAGCCGCAACGAAAAACAGAGCTTGCCATCCGGCTCCGTAAAGTGTCGCGATGACTATCGGCAGAGCGATGCCTATGGAGACACCAATCACTGCGGCTTGCTCGTTTCCATCGAGCTGATTCCACTTTGTGCGAATGCTCACAGGTGTTCACTCCAATCGTAGGGTTCGACACGTAACGGATGTCACGTATAGATAAACCATAGCACATATTTACAAAAAAGTCAATATAGCTTACACTAGTCACAGATGAAAAAAATTCAAGTTATTACATTATTTCCCGAGATGTTCGATGGTGTGCTGAACACTTCGATGCTATGGAAGGCGCAGCAAGAAAAGGCAGCTGCGTTCGAGCTGGTTAATTTGCGCGAATTTGGCATCGGCCCCCGACAACAAGTGGATGACACTCCGTATGGTGGGGGAGACGGCATGCTGCTGAAGCCTGAACCATTATTTGCAGCCGTTAAGCATGCTAAAGAGCAGGACCCGACGGCAAAAGTCGTTCTTATGACACCTCGAGGACAGCGCTGGAAGCAAGCGCTAGCCAAAGATTGGTCTGAGGCTAGTCACGGCTACATCTTTATCTGTGGACGCTATGAAGGCTATGACGAACGGATTGTGAGCTTGGTGGACGAACAGGTGAGCGTCGGCGACTACGTCCTAACTGGTGGCGAACTGCCCGCTATGACGATTATCGATAGCATTGTGCGCTTACTTCCGGGCGTACTTGGCGGCGAACAGAGTGCCGAAATCGAGAGCTTTTCGGATGGTGAGACGTTGGAATTTCCTCAGTACACCAAACCAGCCGAGTTCGAGGGTATGAAAGTGCCAGATGTGTTGTTGAGCGGTCACCACGCCGAAATCGAGAAGTGGCGTGCCGAGCACTCTATAAAAGCTGATTAGAACTGCCAAAATTGCCTAATAAATTACGCCGCTTTGGCTGTTGCCGAGATTCTACCTCGACAGCAGCTAGTGCTGGAGGTAACGCTCTCGGCGGGCGGGCTAGGGCTTCTTTGGGGAAGCCCAGATAGTGATGTCGGCCGTGCCACTGTCGTAGATGTTGCTCGTGTCGTAGAGCCGGACGAAAAGGGTGACACCTTCACCCAGTTCTTCGCGGAGCAGTGCTTCGACTAGTTCGGTGACGAGCTTCCTCTCGTAGATGGTCCCGACGTCGATGCGTGCACAGAACTCACTGTTGTGGCTTACCTGCTGGTTGTGTGCGCCCATCATGGTCAGTTGTGCGGCGATGTCGCGCGCCTGTTCCCTGACACGCTCAGCAAGCTCAGTGGCCCGGTTGGGCTGTGCAGCTGCCTGTTCTCTCTGTACGTCGGCGGGATCTCGGACGATGCCCGCACTGTCATTTGCTCCCATACGGTTCACCCACTCTCAAATCGGGTATGGAATGGGGTAACTATATCATATATAAGAAAATCCCGCCTGGTGTCGCGGGTTTCTTGTTGTTGTGGTGGATTTATCGTAGAGCGAGCTGTCACAACATATTTTTTTGCGGTATGTTTGTTTTTGTAACTTCGCTTGTCGTTACTTTAGCGGACGTCTTGGCAAAACGCAAGCGGAATGATAAAAACAACAACATATTGTATACTGCAGATATGAGCTTTTTTAGACAACCTACCCCAGCACCAACCCCGAAGAGTAAAGATGTCAGTCGCATTAGTACATTTTACGCTGCGATTTTGGTCGTGATGGTGGTGGCTCAGTTGTTTACCTTTGAGGCATTCTTGGAGTTATTCGCCAACTTTGGTCTGCCGGGTGGTGTCGTAACGGGGTACGCGCTCGCATCTGTGTTGGTGGCCGCAGAAGTATTCGCATTGCCGTTTTTGCTGAGAATGTCGCTGAGCCCAGCGTTTCGCTGGTTTAGCCTGGTGTGCGCGGGGCTCGTATCGGATATTTGGTTGTTTGTCACCATATGGATACTGGTTGTTGGAGCTGATGTTGCGACGGTTGGCTTCTTGGGTACCGTTGTCGATACGATGCCGGGCTGGTGGGCGGTGTTTATTAGCCTCGCCTTCGGTATCTTAGCGCTGTGGGCAGCGTGGGGAATGTGGCCAGCAAACACTTCTCGCAAACGAAAGTCTCGTCGAAAATAGTTGTCGGAATGAGCGGCACAAGCTATCATGAAGTCAGTTGAATCATAAAGACTTAGGAGAACATATGGAGTTATTACAAAAATTTGAAAAGACGGTGCACGGTTGGATCAAGGATGTACCGCATCTACCAGAGGCATTCCGAAAATGGCTGGCTCAGAACGTTTGGTGGATTGTGCTCATTGGAGTCATCTTGGGCGGTATTGGCCTGATCACCAGCTTCTTCGGACTTATAGTGACCGCTAGCCTGATTGGCGCCCCAAGCAACGCCTGGTTTACGTATGGTGGTGTGACTGCATGGACAGTGGTTGTCGGTGCTATCGGATTGGTCTTTTCGGCTATTGGCGTCACCATTAACGCTATCGCAATCAGCCCATTGAAGGCTATGAAGAAGAAGGGCTGGGTGCTCCTGTTCTTGTCACTGCTTGTTTCGATCTTGGCACTCGTCGTGACTACAATCTTGAACTTTAACTTCTTGACTCTGTTCGCAAACATCGTCTTTGGTGCTGTCTTTGTCGCCATCGCCGCTTACTTGCTATTCGAAATTCACCCATACTTTGGTGTTATCAAGGCAACCAAGAAATCTGCTAAAAAACCAGCTAAGAAGTCGACAAAGTAGCCACTCCTCTGTAGCTACTTGAGCCTTTACCCCAGTTAGTGTACAATTTGTTGGTACGCAATCGCGT
>MDTC01197159.1_pt1 | contig 15001 bp, 14 predicted proteins | sample 811181 | NCBI WGS metagenome assembly MDTC01 (sample SAMN05326644, study PRJNA326480) | marine metagenome | isolation source: seawater | place: Pacific Ocean: North | collected 2011 | reverse complement strand
GCAGCACCAGAAGCACCAGGAGCAGCACCAGCAAATTCAGAAGAGATTAGAAAACTAAAAGCAGAATTAACTAATGTGAAACAACAAGTAGCAGCAACACAAACAAATAACAACGGTTATACAAAAACTTTTATAGCAGATTTGAAGGAAATTATAGAAAGTGCTTCTAGATATATAAAAGTAAATTTTTTAGAGAAAGAGGTTCATGGTGAATTCGATACAAAATCTAAATCATTTATAACTAGTATAGACAAATTAATTGATGATAAATATAAAAAAATATATGAAGAGTTTGATGCAATTTATAAAAAATATTTTAATAACTCAGTTCAATCAAAAGAATTTACAAAACTTTATGAGAAAATGAATCAACTAAGTAATAAAATAAATGGCATATTTCAAGAAGCTTTTAAAACCTTACGAAATAACCCTAAATCCTTAAAAAACTATAGGACAAAGGAGACAACCAAAACCAAGTTAAGTACATTTAATGAATTACCAAAAACTTGGAGGCGTAATCCTGCTTATAAAAAAATTGCAAATATTGTTATAAGACAATATATAAAAGCCAAAGAAAATAAGAATGAAAAACCAAACTTAGCTATCAATGATAAAAGAATTAACAGTATTATACGAAAATTTAAAGCACAACAAACAGGCACTAATGATATAGTACATGTAAATTTGAAGAAGGCGATTATAGAATTACTACAGAATAAATCTACCATAAATAGTTATAAAGTAAAGAATATAGATCCATTCATACAAATACTATCAGCGTTTATAAACAGAATTAAAGAACAAATAAATGTATCAAATAATACTCGAGAGATATATGCTTTAATAAACGCATTTAAAAAATCAGCAAACATCAATCAAAACTCTTTAGTAAAAACCATTGAGGAATTTTTAAATCTTGTTAATACATCAAACGCAGACAATAATCCTAAAATATTAAAGGCAAAAGGTAATCAACTATTAAAAGCACAACAAACGGCATTAAATGCATATACAAGCCTTGTAACTCATAGTGTTAATAATATCATAAAACTAAAACTAAAACGTGGTAATAAAAGCTATTCACTAAGTCAGCTGAAAAAAGCATTAAATGACGCAAGTGATGCAGGAGCAAATATATTACAAACTAAAAATAGTCAATTAACTAAAACTGCAGAAAAACTTGCAAAAAAAACATCTTCATTATTAACGAAAGAAGACAAAGAAAAAAATAGCGCTCTTGAAAGTTTAAGAAAACAAAAGGAAGAAAATGCTAGAAAACAAACAGAAGCAGCTGCAGAAGAAAGAAACTTAATAAAAGAACAAGCAGAAAAACGAATACAAAGAGAAACAGAAGAAGCAAGAAGAAGAGCAAAAGAAAATATAAAAACGGCAGAAAGACGTGCAGAAGAAAAAGAAAGAATTACAGAAGAAGATGCAAGGGAAAGAGCAACAAGAAATAGGAAAGAAATAAGAAGAATACAAAATCAAATAGAAGAAGATGCAAGGGAAAGAGCAACAAGAAATAGGAAAGAAATAAGAAGAATACAAAATGAAACAGCACAAGCTATGGAGGCTTCTAGAAGAGAAGCACAGAAAAGAGCTGAGGAAGAAATAAGAAGAATACAAAATAAAGCAGCACAAGCTATGGAAATTTCTAGAAGAGAAGCACAGGAAAAAGCTAAGGAACAAGCAAGAAGAGAAATGAATGATTTAAAACGCCAAACAGAACAAGAGATAGCTGATATTCAAAGAGAAGCACAGAAAAGAGCTGAGGAACAAGCAAGAGAAAAACAGAAAGAAATCAAAGAAGCAAAAGAAAAAGCAGAGAAACAAGTTGGAAAACAAGCAGAGAACACGCAGAAACAAATAGAGACTTTAGAAGCACAGGCAAAAGAAGATGCAAAAGCAGCTGCAGAAGAAACAGCTATAAAATTGAAGAAAAAAGAAGAAGAAAAAATGAGAGCTATTAAAAATCTTCAAAATAAAGCAGAAAGAAATGCTAAAAAACAAGCAAATGCAGCTGCAGAAGAAATAGCTATAAAATTAAAAGAAAAAGAAGAAGAAATAAAGTCAAGTATAAAGGAAAGTGCAAGTATAAAGGGAAATGCAAGTATAAAGGGAAATGCAAGTATAAAGGAAAGTGCAAGTATAAAGGGAAATGCAAGTATAAAGGGAAATTCAAGTGTAATGGGAAATTCAACAAGTGTAATGGGAAATTCAACAAGTGTAATGGGAAATTCAAGTGCAATGGGAAATAATCTAGAGTCAGCAATTCAAAAACAACGGGGTGCACAACAAACAAATAGATCTACTAATAGTGGAAAATCTGAAACAGCCATAAAGAAAAGTTCTAATAGTGAAAATTCTCAAATAGCCATAAAAGGAAAAGGATCTAGACCTACTAATAGTGGAAAATCTGAAATAGCCATAAAGAAAAGTTCTAATAGTGAAAATTCTCAAATAGCCACAAAAGGAAAAGGATCTAGACCTACTAATAGTGGAAAATCTGAAATAGCCATAAAAGAAAGGTCTAGACCTACTAATAGTGAAAATTCTCAAATAGCCACAAAAGGAAAAGGATCTAGACCTACTAATAGTGGAAAATCTCAAATAGCCATAAAAGAATATAATGAGAGTGATAAAAAAATCTTGAAAGAATTAGTTACTGGAATGTCAAGATTAACAAATGGTAAGAATACTAAAAAACTTGAACGAAAAGTTGAAACAATTGAAAAATTAGTAACATTACTTCGTGAAAGATCTGAAAATAGAGAACAATTAATACGTTATAATTTATATAATAGAGAACCTATCTATGAACCTAAAACTAAGACTAAAATATATCAAAATAAAAGGATACAATTCCAAGAACTATTAAAAAGACATAAAGAACTGATGAGTAAAATAACAAAAAAAATGGGTGAATTTAATAAATAAAATAGAAAAATGAGGTTGTTAAAGAAGTGTTAGGTGTAGTATTAAGAAAGAACATTTGGAGTTTTAAAACCAAAAATGAATATTGTTGAAGGAAGATATTCTGTTCGTCAGTAAATTATAAGATTTATCACATATAAGACAATGGTAAAGTTTTTTAAAAAGGAATCGGAGTTTGAGGATTTAAGCTTTGGGAAACCGATAAAAGGAAATGATGGAAGATATTTTATTGGGTGTTTTGTAAGAAAAGATAACGAACCTTTAGAAGAAATAGTATGTCAATTTTCTAAACAGCTGATAAGTGCAAATGAAATTGTTACTAATGGAGGAACTGATTTTTATATATCAGATGAAGAAACGATTGAATTCATTAAAGAATGTGATGACAAAATGTTAGAATTGTGTAAAATAAATAAAGAAGAGTGGTTTCCAGGAAAAGATATTTCAGATGAATATGTTGAGCAAGCATTTATGAGTTCTTTAAGTAATGTGAAGAAACAAAAAAATACAATCAAGTTTAAAACAAGAACAAGCAAAGAGTTAACAATATTTAATAGTGCAAAAGAAATAATTAATATTGATGAGGTAACAGAAGGTACAAAATTAGGTATAATTGTTCAATTAGCTGGATTATGGTTTACAACATCACGATTTGGAATTACATGGAAATTAAGACAAGGTAAATTAATTGAGAAAGTACAAATAAATAAATTTGGAAAGAGTTTATTTAATGATGATGATGAAGAAATGGGTGATGATGATGATATGAATGTGTTCCCAGATACTTAAATATTTTCAAATACTATATTATAGATGTCGAATTTAACAAAAACAGATATGATGTTGCTCTTTGCAATTATTCTATTTTTAGGATATATCTTTTACAAAGATGCATGTGAAAAGAAAGAATATATGTCTTCATATTCAACGGATGATGTTACTAAAGAAACTGAAGAAGAAGATGATGATGAAGAAGAAGAGAATGATGACGAAAATGTAAGTGAGAAAAAAATTGTAGATGTAATGCCATTTGAAAAGGTGGAAAATGTATCTATAGATGAAAATACAAGCATTAATTTAGAAGCTTGTGGAAATAAAAATGCATGGGCTAGTGAAAATTTTTTACCAAAAACGGATCCTCTACAAGAAGATTATGGTGAATTTGCACCAAATTTAGATGGTAAAAATTTTGTAGATCCATTTGCATTAATGAAAGGTACAAATCAAAATCTTAGAAATGCAAATCAATCGCTGAGATCAGACCCACAGATTACAAAAAAACCCTGGCCAATACATGATTCAACAATTATGCCAGATTATCGTTGTAGACAGTTAGAGATTGGCCCATGTCAATAAATTTTTTAATTCATTAGTTAATATTTTATGTATAAAGGAGGTACTATGAGTATTTCCATAATTATTATCAATTTCAATTTCTAGTTCATAAGTATTGTTGTTAATAACATGAGTTAAATCAATATGCCAATGTTTATGAATGAAGCGTATACGATGTTTTTGGCGAGTAAATTTTGCAGTATAACTATTAATATTTTGATGTATAGTTTCTTCTTTAGATTTGCAAAAGCGTATATTAAAATTATGATAAGATTCATCAATGATAAATAACTTTATTTTAGATTGTAATTGATTAGTACGATTATTAAAACGAATGTTTGAAGAGTAGTAAGTTTCAGTTTCATCAATTATTAGTTTTTCAAAATAAGGACAACTATTCAATATAGATAAAATAGTATCAAAATTAGATTTACCTATATTTGAAATTCGTATTTCGTATTCAATAAGTATCATAAATGGTTTAAGTAATGAATTCTTAAATATTATAATGGATCAATCAAAGAAAATAAGAAATTTTCACAATGAAGTAAAATTTAGAATCTTAACTAAATATGTAGATAAAAGTGAATCAATAAGATCGTTGTTAGATATTGGAACAGGAAGAGGTGGAGATATTCACAAATGGTATAAATTAAAGATTCAATATGTAACTGCAATTGACATAAATAAGAAATATATTAATGAAGCAATAAAAAGATATAATTCAACAAATTATTTAAAACTAACAAATTACCGGTTTTATTACACAACAGAAGAAAAAATGTTTAAATTATATTTAAATTCAATAAATCATAAAATCAAACATGATATAATTACATGTATGTTTGCCTTACATTATTTTTGTAAAAATATGAAAACATTAGAAAGCATATTATTGCAAGTATCAGAATCATTACCAAATAATGGATATTTTGTATGTGTATCTCCATTAGGAGAACGAATAATGGAGATATTAAGAGGTGAAATGATATATAAAACAAATACATTAATGGTAGAAAGATGTTTTGATGAGTTGAAAAAAATTGGGGATAAAGTGAAATTTATGATGAGTGGAACTTTATATTTTGGAGAAAAGATTATTAGTGAAGAATATTTAATCTTTGAAGAAACATTGAGAAATGTAGGTGAAAAATTTAATTTAAAGTTGATTGAATATTCGTCATTTAAAAATGAATATTCTAATATAAATGGGTTAAGTGATGAATCAAAAGAAGTAAGTTTTCTTAATGGTGTTATAGTATTTCAAAAGATGGATGCAAATCCTGAATTGCTTCATAAAGATGAGTAGGGGTTATTGTAAATTTATTTTTATTAGAAGAAGCAGCACGATGTGCAGCTAATTTGCAAATATCATGAACATTTGAACCTGTTAAACCCGAACATTTTGAAGCTATATCTAAAGTATTAGGAATATGAAAATCATTTAAATAATAGTCAAAAAGTAATTTTAATTCTTTTGTAGATGGTTTAGAAACAAATAATTGTATTGGTAAACGACGAATAAGGGCAGGGTCAAGGTCAAATTTACGATTTGTTGCAGCAATTACAATAATATTAGGATCTTTTTGTACAAAACCATCTAGTTCCTGTAAAATTGATGTTTTTATTGATGTAACATGACTTTGGTCTAAAGAAGAACGTGTAGCAAAAACACCATCAATTTCATCAATGAAAATTATAGTTGGTTTAAGTTTAGCAGCTAAGGTGAATAAAGCTTTTAATATTTTAAGACTTTCGCCATATAATTTATTTTCAATTAAACCAAGGTCAAAGTTAATGAATGTACAATTTAATTCACAGGATAATGCTTGAGCAAGCATTGTTTTACCTGTACCTGGAGGTCCATGTAAAAGTACACCACTAGGGGGTTGAAGTAATTTACAATTTTTATAAAAATTGGGATTTTGTATAGGTTTAATGATTAAATTGTATAAATCTTTTTTAATTCTATCATGACCAATAATATCTGTAAAGTGTTTTTTATTTGTTTGAACAACAATTAAATTGGCAATAGTTTTTTCATAATAATTAAGATTAACATTTTGTGTAAGTTGTTTTACATCATCACTTAAATCATCTAAATAACCATCTAATTGATTTGTTTTTTCCATAAGTTTTATACCAACATAATAAGATAATAAGCTTCCAACAATCATCAAAATAATACGTTGATAAAATGAAATAAGATAAGACATTACAATAGAAATTACAAAATTTATGATGTACTGCCGAATCCATCTGAACCACGCATAGTTTCATCAAGATTTTCCACATGATTCATTACAAAGTGATGCCAAGCACGTGGAATAAGCTGTACTAGTTTACAGGGTAATTTAAGAGATTCTGCATTAGAGTCTATTTTACGTAAAGGGACTATTATATCACCACGATAATTTTGATCAATAATACCTACAGAATTAGCAAGCATATATCCTGTTTTAGAAATACTGCTTCGTGGTACAAGATCAAAATAATAGCCATGAGGAGGAGCAACTTTAATACCTGTAGTAAAAAAGAAAACATCACCAACTTGTTTTACAACTTCCAATAATGTTAAATCATATCCTGAATCACTTCCATGAGCTTTCTGAGGTGATACAGCATCTATACGTGATTTAGTAAAATTGCATTCTAATTGTCCATGTAATTGTGTATTTAATGTAGTATTATAATAACTATCATCAAGATGTGCTAGTAAATCAATCGCATCTGTAGAATACCATTTTACAATATAACTCAAACCAGCTTCAATATATGTCATGTCAGTTAATTCAGATATCTCACAGGTACAATTTGAAAACTTTGCAATCTGCTCAGATTCTTCCATGTTACGAACATATATAAATGCAACAAGTTTGTTATTTTCAAAACATATTTTTATGTCATTTAACATATTTACCTTCATATTTATACTTAATAAATAATAGAATGCTTTAAGTCACTAAGTAATATATATTCTATTTTTGTTATAGCATTCAAATTAAAACAAATTTATTGACAACATAACTAACGTCTCTATTTACATTTTATTTTAATTTTTTTATCAATGTATTCTGTAAATTTTTTAATTTTGTGTTTAGCTCGTTCTTCGAGTTCTTCGAGAGCTCCTTAAAACTATCCCTGTATTTAGATGGAATATTATTTATTTCCACAGGAGAAAGGGTATTAATCAAATCAAATAACATAGGAATATTTCTGCGTAAGATATATTGTAAATTGGCATTTGAAATTTTTTTTTTTGCCATCACAAGTTTTTCGTAATACTGAACTCTTTCGTAAGCATTCACCCATAATTCAATTCGTTGTAAAATTTTTTTTTTACTAATATTACTCATTATATAATTAAATAATATTATTATTTAATGATTGCAAAATTCATATTAATTTAAAGAATTTTGTAAATTATAAATATATGACGCCTGATGATGTTTACAATGAATTAGTAAGTGATGTATTAAAGAATGGTATAATAAAAGATGATCGAACTGGAGTTGGGACAATATCTGTATTTGGAAAAACGATGCGTTTTAATCTTAAAGAAGGGTTTCCATTAATAACGACAAAAAGGGTATATTTCAAAGGAGTTGTTGAAGAATTATTATGGATGTTAAGAGGATGTACAAATGCGAAAGAACTTGATAAATATGGTGTAAAAATATGGAATGCAAATGCAACAAAGGAATTTTTAGAAAGCAGAAAGTTAGAATATGAAGAAGGAGAATTAGGACCAATATATGGGCATCAATGGAGGCATTTTGGTGCAAAATATAAAGGTTCAGATGCGGATTACAGTAATGAAGGAATTGACCAAATAAAGAATGTGATTGAATTAATTAAAAATGACCCTGACAGTAGGCGAATAATAATATCAGCATGGAATCCAGCAGCAAATGAAGAAATGGCATTGCCAGCTTGCCATTGTATGTGTCAATTTTATGTTGATAAGAAAACCAATGAATTAAGTTGTCAAATGTATCAACGTTCTGGTGATATTGGTTTAGGTATACCATTTAATATAGCATCTTATGCATTATTAACTCATATAATAGCTAAGATGTGTGATTTAACACCAAAAGAATTCATACATGTAATTGGTGATGCTCATATATATACAAATCATATTGATGCTTTACAACATCAAATTGAACAAGAACAACAAACAAGTCCACAGTTAACAATATTAACAAAGCACGACAATATAGAGGATTATACAGCTAATGACATATTATTAAAAGATTATAATGTATTTTCAAAAATTAAAATGCAAATGGCGGTTTAATTACATCTTAATATATTCTAAAACCTCAAATTCATTACAATCAGTTTTAGACAATTCAACAAAATCAATTAACCATTTAGATAAATCATTTAAAATGACGTCACATTGATAGATATATTTGATTCTAGACCATACAATGCGATCTACATATTCTAATTCAAAAGCTTGCTCAAGAATTGATTTACCTCCAATAATATAACATGGTTTATCATATAAGAATGCAATACTTAGTGCTGCTTGTATTGATTTAACATAATGTTCATTAAAAATAGGAGTATTTAGATTATGTGTAACTATAATACAAGTACGATTTGTAGTAATAGTTTTTTGAGGAAGTGAATCCCAAGTATTTTTACCCATTATTAAAATGGAATTATTTGTCATATGTTTAAAATGTGCTAATTCTGAAGGTATTTTCCAAGGCAATTCATTATTTAATCCAAAACCATATAACTTATCTGTTGCAAATATTGCTATTGCCATCTGTTGAATATTATCAATTTTTTTTATTTGTATAATTTACATAATGAATCAGAGGCTTGTTGTTGTATTGACATTGCTATTTTTTGTTGTTTCAAACCCAATGATGTATGATCTTGTAGATCGCTATATTCCAGTAAAAGAAAGTGGCATTCCATCACAAATCGGTGTATTTTTACATGCTTTGGTATTTATATTAATACTCAGTATATTAGCATCTGAAAATATTGTTGGTAATGCTGCAATTAAGTTACCAAAGAATTAAAAGTTTTTCTGTATAACTTGAAGCATTGAGTTCCTATTTCTCTTTGACCATTTGAATTAATAAATTTTTCATCATTAATATATTCAACATGTTCTGATATATCAAGAATTTTTCTATATTTTGATGAACCTAATAGATTAGTATTAACTAGTTCACAGATTACAAATAAAGTTTTATTTGAAAATGTTTTTTGTTGTCTATATTGACTTTCAACTTTAGATATTGAATCCTTATAATAATTAGAATTATGTACTGAACAATCTTCTTCACAATCACCTACTAACCATAACATAACATCAACACTATGTTTACCATGTGGATATAAATGCTCCATAGCTTTAGTAATCATATTGACATGTTTAATATAAATTTCCCCTTGTTGCTTAGAGTCATTAATTAATGCTTGTTTCATATTGTATTTATGCCATTTCTCACTACGTTCAAATTTTGTCCAATGACATAACTTACGTCCACGTGCACCTAAGTTTATAATTCCTGGTCTAGCATTCACATTAGATTCAACTAAACGTCTAGCAAAATGAAAAGCAGAAGTTTGCCAACCCGGTTCTCTATAACAAAAAGATCCAGTTGATTCAGATCTCATATCAGCACATTCCCAACTATCCATTTCTTCATTATATCCAAATATTCTTTCATGTGGTTGATCAAATTTACAATTAAACTCATAAAAAGAATTATATCCTTGACTACACGCTTGACCTGTTATTGCAATTATAAAATTTGGCAGAAGTAAATTAGAATGATCATTAATATTAATTTGAGGTGCTCCCCATGTTTTTGATAAACTATTGTAAATCAATGTATCGCCATGGACTATATCATTTTGATTAATTAAAATATTACTATTCAATTCATCATCATAATCTAAAGATATGTCATTTTGAATAACATATATTTTCATCTGTTTAAAAGTGTATTCATCAGAATTTGATGAAAACGTCCAATCTTTATGTGCACTTTCTGTATTATCCCCAATACCAATATCAGATGAATATCCATTATGACAATTATATGCCCATAAGACATCATCTCCATTATATACTTGCATGCAACCATAATCCCCTTGAAAATCCCTCTGACATTGTAAATCTTCTCCAATTGGTAAATAATTATATGCACACATTAATATTTTTCCTTTATTTGAATTCTCAATAATTGTGCCATCACTTTTATAAATGTTCAAATTAGATATTTTATTATTGAAAACTTTTCCACAATGTGTCGGTATTCCAATTAAAAGCGGATCTTTAGTGAAGGTATCAAAACTTGTGTATATCCATTGGTTCCCATAAATATCATGTTGCAATTGTAAATAATATCCTATACGATGAAACGATCCCTTTGCTATATTTTGACTATTATCAATTATATATTCAGGTCTTCCATGTTCTATATCAAATTTATATACTAATTTTGATTTCTCTACAACATTAAACATTGACATATAATTTACATCTGTTTTATCAATTCATTTTATACACAATACATCACATTTACTGTTTTTTCCATACAGATATAAAAGCTTTTTGAGTAACATCTCCATCCCTCCAAGATTGAGGAGGAATTCCAGGTATAACACTATTTCCTTTATCTATAGTATATATTTCTTGAAATTTAAATTCACTCATTTTATTCTCAAAATTCTTCCTATCTTCACAACAATTGAAATCATTTTCAACAATTATCATTTTTACATTATTGGTAAATTCTGCATTATTACATAATTTCACAATACAACCTTCGCAATCTGCAACAATTACATCCCATTCAAAAAATTCCTTTTTTGCTTCAGAAATACTTTTTGTATTGATTTTAACTCTCCCTTTGTTTCCAGGATCTGTTCTCCATGATTTTCCATTAAAATACAAAGGCTCATTTGATATAGCACCTATGAATATCGTAGTATTTTTATGAAGAGCTGCTATTTTATTAAGATATTGTTCATTTTCAATATTCATCTCAACTGCTAATAATTTACCTTCTTTTACAATATTTGCAATTATTTGAGTATTGCGACCAATATTAGCACCCAATTCTAAAACTTTCATTTCCGGTTTTAGAAATTTATATGCAATTACTTGTTCAGGATATTCACCATTATATTTAAATAAATTTGGTATTTTCTTTTTCCATTCTTCAAAATTATTGACATCTGTTTTAGTTGTATTTACCTTCTCATGCAACATATTCATTTTATATACTTACTATTACAAACCTTTAAATTACTTAAACAAATTTTAATGATCATGAGAAAAGTACATAATCATGCAAACAACTCACATAATTTGTATTCAACCTGATCAAAGCCTCACATATTTACAGACATGAAAACATTAAATATCGTTTTAATTGATAAAATTAATTTAATTAATGTACACTTAAAGAATATTTAATGATTATGGGAGAAATATGTAATCATGCAAACAACTCACATAATTTGTATTCAACCTGATCAAAGCCTCACATATTTACAGACAAATGAAAACGTTGAAATAAATGATGAAGACAACATTGTTGAACTTATTGAATTTACTCGAAATGACTCAATTACTGAAGAAGAACAAAGAATCACTGTTGTATCATCTGATAACATTAACTGTCAATGTATGTTTTTTGCAATGTTACATTTATTTATATTAATACCCAGTCTAATATCTACAACAATTATTGCATTTACTTTTAATAGAGTAGTTCAAATAGGTGTAGCTGTTTCTATTTTTTACGACTTAATTATATTAAATTATAAAACTTTGAAAATCAAAATAATGCTTTTTATCACAATATGTGTATTTGTAATGAAATTCTCAATATGTTTATATGTATTAAATTCTTATTTTGCAAGTTTATTTATACAGTTATTAGTAACTCAATATATATTTTTTAGTTTTTTATATATGTTATGTGTTATAAAAATGTGTTATTATTCTAACCAGCAGATTGCTCCATTTAATGAATCTTGACTTAAAGAAAGAATTTATATATGCATATGTAATCATGAGTGAGGACTTACTAGAAATATTAGGTAAATTAAGCTTAAGAAGTAATAATATACAAATTAATCCAAGATTTGTTGATATCATTAGAATTGATTTTGAGATACTTGTAAGAAACTATATTGATATAACATATAATAATAGTGAATTTCAATTTACAACTAATGATGAGTTTTTTGAAAATATATCAATAAATGATTACATATCATATATCAATTACAATGGTTATGATATATTGCGATATATGATAATTAAAAAATATCCAGCAATTATATTGAATGATAATGACATTTATTCAATAATTGATGAATATATTGATTTATTAATTGAATCATAATTTTTTGGGATATTTTTCCTCATTTGCGTCTTGCCTACAGGTTTAGTAACAGGAGTAGCTACTGTTACTTTTTCTCTACTACTTATTTCGTTCAGCATTTGTAGGTCTTAATAATTTAAGGCGCTAAGGTGCTAAGGCGCCTTAATGTTTTTTTGTGTTCAGCTCCTATTACCCAGTTATTATTCTTATTTGTCATTTTTTTAATCTTAATAAGAATAAAAAGCCTATGGATATTAGAAGATTGTATTATATTTTCATTATTCTTATTTAATTTTAGATTTTGTTCTAAGGTTGTACTTAGTGCAGAAAGAGGTGTATGATATCTCTCTCTTTTCTTCAAATATTCATTTCTGTTGACTCCAGCTGTAGGGACTATGCGAACTCCTGTGATACTTTCTTTACCTAAAGCAAATGGTTTTCCTCCTAGAATCCCCCCTTTATTAGAATAGATAAAATTATTCATATTCATTTTATATGTTCCAAAGGTTGGTGCCTTATTAGTAGTATTAGTAGGAATATGATCCATTTCAGCAGGAACATGATAATTTTTACTTGTTGCCCATGTAAGATACTTTCCCTTACTTTTCATGAAATTAAGACGTGCACTATATATTTTTTCTTTTATTGTGGATGTACTTTTTTCTTTTACTTTTATTGTGGATGTAGTTGTGACGTTAAAATTCTTTTCTTCCGTGTTAGTTTGGTTTTTTGTTTGATTCAATCGGCTATTTGTATCATAGATTAATGATAATTCGTCAAGTGTTCTTGAAATCCACATAGATTCTAGACATCTCATGATTGTATCAGCAATATATTTATAGGCAAGTTTATTCTTATATCCAGCCATACTAGTAGGAATTACTTTGAAAAATTCCTTTGTTTTTTTTGTTTTTAAGTCCGTAAAATTTATCGACTGTTTTATTACTCCCTCCTCTTTGTTGTATGTGCTCTTGTTGGGGCTTAATAAGTATTTAGTATTTAATAGAGCCATTAATGAAAAAGCCATTAAATGTATTAACTCAGACGTATTTTTTGCTCTTTGAGAATCTGGTTTTGGTCCAGGAAACAACTCATTAGAAACCTTATTGATCACTAGTTTTTTATATGAAGCTCTTGTTGTATTCTCAGCTTCATTCTTAACCTTGCCTGTAAACGAAGCCTTTGTGGGTTTATATTTTTCTTTATCCTGAAGCCTAAAGAACGCATTTCTAACTGTTTCATGAAGACTAGCAAAAGTTGCAGATACGTGAAATATTGGTAAATAATATTGAGAAAAAATATTAATGCCTAAAGCTTTCTTAGATATTGCAGTAGCACTTTCTGTACCACAAAGATCTCCTAAAATATGTTCCTTATTATCACTTGTTTTTAATTTAAATAAATGATGAGCTCTAGAACTAAATTCATTGAATGGTGTTGGACGGGTATATTCCACCATAAATTGATTTAACTGATTATCTTTTTCAGTAGGATCAATATTTTCATTTTTGAAAGGTAATGTGTGTGGCGTATAACTTTCTGTAAAATGAATATAAGTGGCTTCGTTTGAATTATTTTGCCTATTTTTTGCGTTTAGTGCTGCTACTGAGTTGTCATGACTATATGATTCTTTTGTAAGGTAAATTACTGGGCTAATCACTATTCTTTTCGCTGATACTATTTTTTTATTAGCAATCCAATAGTTTAAAAGTTCTGTAAAAACACTAGTCTTACCTGCACCAGAGGCTCCAAGCATAATTATTGCAGAAGGTTTGTTATCAGTACCTTGTGATCTTTCAATATGTTGAAAAAAATCATTCATTCCCTTATTCTCAGGAGCCGCTGCTGAGGGGCCTGTTGTTTTTTTTCTTACTGCTGTTGGTGAACTCCTAAATCGCTCAAAATTGTTTGCAAAGTTAAATATTGCATTATTGGGGGGGTTCTTTTCGTTCTTAAGCATTTTTGCAATATCCATGGCCTTAGTTGCACTTATAGTGTTTTGTATAGGCTTATTATTCTTATTAAATGGATTAATAAGAATATATATTTTTGGTTTGTTCAATTCTTCTAAAAACTTTTGGTAAGCTTCTTTGTACGGTGGTGGGTAACTTGGTGCGCTGATGTTAAGACTGTTTTTAGTGGGGTTATTTTTGAACAATTTTTCTAATAATAAATATTCTTTGTTCAAACTAAATTTTCCCGGTTTAGAAAGAGCCCTCATTTCTTGTAACAATTTTAAGAAAACACTCGGCGGGGTACCCAAGATGTGGTGAATTGCATATTCAATATTCCTATATGTGATTTTTTCAGTTTTATTTATGTAACCTTCTTTAAGGTAACTTTGTTGCTCTTGTAAT
>MDTC01228787.1_pt1 | contig 15002 bp, 14 predicted proteins | sample 811181 | NCBI WGS metagenome assembly MDTC01 (sample SAMN05326644, study PRJNA326480) | marine metagenome | isolation source: seawater | place: Pacific Ocean: North | collected 2011 | reverse complement strand
TAAGTCTTTCAACTTCTTTATCTGGAGAGACATCAGCCACGAATGGGAATTTAGAAAAGTTTGAATGTGTAACATTTTCTGATGCTTCAACAACTTTGAATTTTGTTGAGAAGCCAATATTGTAAACCTCTTGAACAAAATATTCTATATTGTCAACTAACATATCAGAGTCAATAATATCTTTTAATTCTTTTATTTTTTTAGCAATTTCCGTTTTCGTGCTAAAATGTTTTGTTTGTTCTATATCCTTTATATTTGTAGTTTTTCTTTTTAAGCAGAGAAGATAATAGCCTGTTACCAGACTGTCTACTATACCATCAAGAACTTCTTTGGTATTCTCTTTATAGATGCCTTTCTCTATAAGTTCGTAAAACTCACTAATTGTAAACTTTTTGTATGACTTGATAAGTTCTTCATTGGTTACTTCATTACCAACAATTTCATTTGTTTCAATAATTTTATTGAAAAATTCTTTCATGCTAAACATTTTTTCTCCTTTTTGTAAAAAATAATAAGCTTGTTAGTCCTATTAGTGTAGTACTAAACAGAAATAAAGTCCACTGTTCGAAGGTAAAAAATAAAAAACCACCAGATGATGTGGTACAGCTGGCAGACCCTTCAAACAACATTGGTAATGATTTTAAGAATCCATAGTTTTCCATTAAATTTGTGGCGTCCATACCACAACTACTAAAGATTGGTGGGTTTGCCTGCAAGTAAACTAATTTCACCGATGCTACTAAACTGACAAACAAACCAGAGAAGACAGTAAGTGTACCAGTTAAATTTAGTGGTTGGATAGACGGTTTTATAATACCTATTAGGCTCCCTATGATAGATATAATAACACCTAATCTTTGAATGATGCATAAATAACAGGGTTCCATACCTTTTACATGCTGAAAAAATAAGGCTGATAATAATATTAGTGTGAATAAAGATAGGGGGGCTAACCAATATTTTCTATTTTGCATAATTAATCCTTTTTTGATGGTTAAAAGTCTAATGACTATAGGGTAAATAAAACCTTGCTTAGCAAGGTTTTAAATAAAAAATAAAGCTTCTTTTCTGTAATGATTAAATTTTTGTACAGTGTTTATTAAGTTTTCTTCACTATTAAAGCCATCTAAGATAATATCGAATATTTTATTATCATAATCACTATCAATTTCTTTAAGCAGTGCAGATAGTTTTATAATAGCTTCAAGTTTTTCACCTTGGGATATTTTAAAGTCCTCTGGTGTGATTTTTTCTGGTTTTGTCATTTTATAATCCCTATATAACTCTGTAATCAGAGAGTATGTTGCTTCAGCCGATTTGTTTTTAGTCACTATATTGTAGAGTCCATAAAATCCAAGGGTTTTATTTTTTGGTATTTCATTTTCGCCATTAATTAGAGCTTGAAAAATATCATGATTGTTATCATTCGCAATGGATTTCATAAGAAAGTTAATTGCTGTTGGTGAATCAAGTTTTTCACGAAGTGGCATAAATATTTCTCCATACTCCTGAGAGTCTACAACCTCTTTTATAGTTTCACTAAGACCTTCAAAGTTAAGAGATAAAGACTGACTAGAAAAAGTATCTGGGTTGTTGTCATAGTAAAGTGTATTTAGAGGGTAATCCATACTTTCAACAACACCTTTAATATAATAACTGTGCAGAGCTGATTTGTTTTTATTACTAATGTTTTCGTCATCCTTTAATTCGTTATATGACATCCTGTAGCTTCTATAAGGTGCTTCATGTAATAATTCTATTTTCTTAAATCCATCCCCCATACCAAAAAGAATGGATGAAAATACAAGATAGTCAGCTTTTTTCTCGCCATCTGTTTTTTCGAATTTTTCAAAAAAAGTCTGTCCAATGCCATAAAGTGCTTCATGATGACCAGCCTTAGATAATGTTGTATAGCAAAAAAATCTTTCTTGAGGTGTTAGGTCATAGCAATAATCTATAATGTCAGCCATACCTCTTAGATCTCTATTTTGTTTGAATCTTTCTATATCCATAAGGTTGTTAAATATACTGCTAGAAAAGTACTCTATATCATTAATAATGAACTCTTTGTATAGGCTATCTATTTGGCTTTGTGCAAAGGTGGGTAGTGATAATAGTCCTAAACTTGCTGCTATGATTGTTTTTTTAATATTATTCATTGTTTTTTTGCCTTTGTTTTTCATAATTAATTCGCTTTATTTTTCCCATATTATAATAAAAAATAATTTCTTCAATTTTTTCAATAGAATCTTTGTTATCTGCAATAATATTGTTGAGTAGTCTTCTGCTAACAAAATCGTTAAAATTAAAACCAAGTAACTCTATTATTTTTTGAAAAGAAACACTATTATCATCTTGATTGGATACTAAATGGTAAACAAATCTATTAAGAGGGATCTCATTTTTATTATACATATATATATTCTGTAAACAGCTTCTTGATAGGTGTTTTTTATTCATTTTAAAACAGTATTCAGATAATTTCTTGAGGTTTTCAGATCCAGATTGAGCTAAGAGAAGGAGCATAGATCCACGATATTCATTGTTTTTTTGTAAATCAACAAACTTATCAAACTCTTTCTCTTCCAAATAAATAATTAACTTTGATGTGTTATTGTCTATTTCATTTGACTTATAATAAGATTTATCAAAAAGGACTATTGATGTCCAATCCTTATTTATTGTATTCAGAAAGTTAAAGTTCAAGTTTTTTCCAGCATAAAGACCTTTATCGTAAAATGACATAAATGTATCTTCATCATCAATCTTTGGATTATCCTTAAAGTGTTTTTCAAGAGGTTTTCTTATAGAGGGGAAGTCATTCTGTGTTAATGACTTCATAACACCATAGAAGAATGCACTTTCTTTATACTTTTTTTCTTCAAGCTTTATTTTTGATAAGTATTTAGCACCTTCATAATGTCCTTGGTTTATAAGGATTGATAAACAAAATTCACCCTCGCTTTTATTTTTTTTAAACAAATCTTGACCATAATATATTTTATAACATATTTCTTCTATGGGTATACTGAGTATTTTATCTCTCTCTCTTAATCTTATATTATTGTATGTTTTATGATTTTCTCTAACAAACTCTTCTTTATTATATTTTTTTTCTAAAAGATTAAATGCCAAAGAGTTTTGGGCATTAAGTATCTTAAAATCTTGGCTTAAACAGTTAAAAGAAGCTGTTATTAAAATTAAGCTTATTATTATTTTTATCATCTATCTACACATTTTATTGTACTTGAGAAGTCAATAAACAGTTTGCCATACCTATCATATCCAGAGTATTTAGGTAGACACTCTCTGAATCTGTTTTTTTCAAACTGTCCGTTAATTAATTTAAACCACCTTGTTCTGAAAACTTTTAGGTATTTTTCTTGTTCTTTTATGCATATATTTTTATTACCTACATCAAGAAGACTGTATTGGTGATTACATAGGTTATAGGCAATTGAGTGAATTTCCTCTTTAAGTACAAAATGATGGTTTAATTTTTCAATAGCAGTATCGGCTCCAATAAAACTAAAGTTGTTATCCATGCAGGTAAAAAAACCATCTAAGTCGTAATTGTTTAAATTTTTCTTATAACAGTAATCTAAGAATTTACTTCCATAGTTGGGTATTTTGTACTTATTTAGGTAATTAAAAAATCTTATCTCTGTTATTTTTTTGCACTTGTTAAGGTTTATTTTTTTCGACTTACAGTATTTTTCTATATGTTTTTCAGAGTTTTCTTTTATTAGTTTTATATCATCATATGTATATTCTTTATAGTCATGTGCTTCTACACCTACTGATAAAAGCATTGTATATAAAAAAAGTATAGAAGTTAATAACTTTTTAAACATTAAATTTGTTGATTTTTTGTATATTCATTATATTAAAAAAAAGAATTAAATCAATCTTTATTGAATTTTCTATTTATTGTTTTAACATACATTTTAGTTTTTGGAGATAAAAAAAATGTATTTTAAAATATTAGGTAATACTGCGAAGCTTACAGTAAAAGAAAGATGTGGTGATAAAATTTTTTTTGAAGGGCAGTGTTTTGATGTAAATAATCTTTGGGTAAAGAAGGTAACAAGTAATAAGAAGATAAAGGAAAGTTTTATATTATGGGGTAAAACAAAAAGGAAAAATAAAAAAACAAAAATAATTGAATTAGAAGAGTACAACATAATTAATGACATTAAGAATTCTGATATTGAAATACATTTTGAGTGGTTCTATTTTGAAAAAACTTTTCTGTTTTCCAGTTTGGCCAAAAATATAATAGGTGAATCTATTGGATTGAGTGATGTAACAGATGATTTGCTCCCCAATCATATAATTAGTATGAATAGCAAAAAAGAAGACTTGTTTGAAGGTATAAAAATAAAGAATAAAATAAATAAAGAGGTATTCTACTTTAAATATAATGAGAATATGGGGTGTCATAGATTAAGGGATTCTAGTGTTATACAATAAAGTTTTGCAATCTTTTAATTTTTTATTTATTTGGTAAGATAGAAAAAAAGATAAAAAAATGAAAAAAAACCTAATTATTTTACCAGCTTCTATACTTTCAATATGTTTTTCTTTGAACTCTGTTGCTTCTGACGATCCAATTATTATAAAATCCCCGTCAATAGAAACTATTGCAGAAAAAGAAATGACTGGATTTGAACTACTTGATGGGATTAATATAGATAAAGATGAATTCACTATTTCATATAATGTAGAAAGAGTAAAAAGAAAAAGAGATGGATATACATTCAGTATAAGTTATGATTTATCATTATTAGATAGTGGTGAATATCACATTAAAAGCGGAAAAATAAAGGACGATTTTGGATTTTCAGAATTTAATCTAAAAATAGACAAAGAAAAAATTACAGGAAAAGAAGATTTTGTAGATATGTTTCAAAAATCTAGTTATGTAGAATTTTCCTCATACTCTAATAAAATAAGTGATATATTTTTAAAAAATATAGATATAGTAGATATTATAAGTAAAGATAAAAATGTTATTGAGCTATTAGACTTTAAAAAGAATAATGATTTTCTAAATATAAAAAAGGCATTATTTTCTATAGGTAATGATGTTAGTTTTCAGTTTAAGGGCAATGTTGATTTAAAAAGTAGAAAGATTATAGAGGGAGAGCTATCCTATAGATTATCAAACAAGGTTTTTGAAAAATTAAAACAAAGTGGTCTGAGCTTAAAAAGTAAAGAAGGTAATTTAAAAATAAAGGATGAGGGATATTATAATTTTTTAAATAAAATAATATAAATAATAAAAAAAAACACTTATAACTATTGATTTTTTAAATCACAATGGTAGTATTATATAAACTTTAAAAAAGGAGAAAAGTATGAAAAAAATGTTTAACTTAAAATCGTTATCTCTCGCTGTTATTTCAGTTATGAGTTTTGGTGCGATAGCTCAAGATTCTGGCGAACAAGAGATTGTAGAAAAAATAAAATCTCAAAATGAGCAGTTTGCACAAGCAGATGTAAAGGTAGAAAGAGATCTTTCACAATATGGTCTTGAAGGTTTTTACGAAGTATCTATTGGAGGTCAAAACCTAATAGCTACTCCATCTGCAAGATATGTTTTCTTGGGTGATTTATTTGATCTTAGGGATATGAGAAACTTAAGTGAAGAAGTAAGAAATGCAAAAAGATCAGAAGTCGCTTCATCTGTTATCGAGTCTATGGAACCATCCAACTTTATAACTTTTACTCTTGATGAAGGTGTTGAAAAAATTGGCTCTATGTATGTATTTACAGATCCTACTTGCCCTTACTGCCAAAGAGTTCATGAAGAAATTTCTGACTATAAATCTGCTGGTGTAGAGGTTAATTATATTCCATACCCTCGCTCTGGTGTAGATGGTGGTCGTGATTACGAAACATTGAAGAAAATTGTTTGTGCAGACGATCCAGAACAGGCAATGACAGACTTTAAAAACGGAACTGCTGGAAATAAATACAGCTCTGTTGGTGGTGATCAGAAGTGTCACGACATCGTAGCTGCTGGTTATCAAGCAGGTCAAGAAGTTGGTGTAACTGGAACTCCTTTCATTTACCTATCTAATGGTCAAACGATTCCTGGTTATAATCCATCTCAAGCGGTTATTGCAAGGTTTGAACAGTAATAGTTAACTATAAAAAGAAAAAAGGTCACTTAATTGTGACCTTTTTTTTATTTAAAATAAAAAAAGCAGTATTAAATACTGCTTGCTTCTTTTCTATATTCGGAAAATCCACCAATTTTTTTCTTATTACCATTTTCGTCGGTAATAAAAATGAAAGGGAATGTTGTAAACATTTCCTCTGCCATTTTAAATGCTTCGTCTAATGATAAATCATTAGGAACATTTAAATACTCATAAGGTATTTTTCTTGCTTCGCTTAAAAGTACTGCATTTTTACAAAATGAGCAATCGTCTTTTCCAATTATTGTTACTTTTTTAGTCATATTTTTCTCCTTAATCTAAATCAAAAGTTTTAAAAGATTCTTCGTTTGCATTGTTATCAACTTGACCGATCAAATAAGAGCTTATTTCAGCCTCTTGTGGTGCAACCTGAATATTGTTTGTACCTTTATTACCGATATACTTATTAACCCAGTCAAGAGGATTTTCTTCAGTTTCATATCTTCTTTCAAAACCAATGGCTTCTAATCTTGTATTGGCGATATACTCTACAAAACTACATAGAAGTCTTTCATTTAATCCTATCATAGACTCATCTTTGAAAAGGTATTTAGCCCATTTCTTTTCATCGGCAACAGCATAGTCGAACATTTTTTCAACAACGTGTTTAAGCTTTTCTACGGTTTTTCTACCTAACTCACCAAATTCTTTTGCAAAATTATTAAGCATATACTGTGTTCCTGAAAGGTGGACATTTTCATCCCTACAAATAAGTGTGATAATTTTTGAATTACCTTCTAATAGGTCTCTTTCATTGAAAGCCCATGCACAAGCAAAACTAACATAAAATCTGATGCCTTCTAAAATATTAACAGAAGCTAATGCAAGGTATATTTTTTCAATATGTTCTTCTCTTGTTAGTGTAATGGTTTCTCCATTAACCTCATGATTTCCATAACCGAGTAGGGTGTAAAGATTATTATAATGTATTAAGTCATCATAATGTTCTGTCATGGCACTAGCAGAATCAACAATCTCTTTTGTACCCATTATGCTGTCAAAAATCTTATCTGGTTCAGCAAATAAATTTTTGATGATATAGGTGTAAGAGCGAGAGTGAACTGTTTCATTTGAAGCCCAGTTTTCAATCCAAGTTTCTAATTCTGGTATTCCTACAATTGGTAAAAAAGCCATATTGGGACTTCTTCCTTGAATACTATCTAATAGGGTTTGCCTTTTTAAGTTTGATATAAAAATGTGCTTCTCAGAGTCATTTAGCTTTTGCCAGTCTCTATAGTCTCTTTCAATTGGAACTTCTTCGGGTCTCCAAAAGTGTGATAATTGTTTATCAATTATTTTTTCAAAGAACGGGTGTTTTTGTTGGTCATATCGGGCAATATTTTGCCCTTGACCTAAAAACATTGGTTCCCTTAGATGATTAATTTCTTTATTTTCAAATGAATTATACATTAATTTTCTCCTTATTTTTATATTTTACAAGCACCGCCTTCGCAATCATCATCTTCATTATCAAGTCTATCATTGGTATTAAAGTAATATCCTGTTTTAACACCACACTTATAACAATAAAGTAGGTCGCCAAGTAATGTTTCAATTGGTAGTTTATTATCTTCAAAAAATGCTGGGTTATAAGATGTATTTGCAGATATTGTTTGATCTACAAATTTTTGCATTACACCAACATTTTGTATGTACCCTCTTGGTGATTTCTGATCCCATAAAAGTTCATAATTAAATTTTATAATAGGATCTTCAATATCAGGAACAACTTGTTTCATTATTCCATCTTTTGATGATTTATGGCTAATGTAGTCTCTTGGTGGTTCAATACCGTTTGTTGCATTAGATATTTGAGAAGATGTTTCAGATGGCATAAATGCAGTTAGTGTTGCATTTCTAATTCCATACTTAGCAATATCTGATCTTAGTTCCTCCCAATCTTGTAATAAGACGAGTCCACCGTTTTCATCAACTAATCTGTTTATGTAATCTTTATGCCTATCAGCATCTATTGGTAAAGATCCTCTTGCATATTTAGTATTTTCAAAGCCTTTACAACGACCCTTCTCTTTTGCAAGATTAACAGAAGCTTTCATACAGTGGTACTGTAATGATTCACTCATCATATGTGTTAGTTTTAATGCAGAGTTATTAGAATACTGAACACCATTCATTGCATACCAATGAGCAAGATCAATAATACCAATACCAAGTGGTCTATACTTTTCTGTTGAAACTTCAGCTGCTTTAACAGGGTAGTCTTGATATTCTAATATCGCATCTAAAGCTCTAACAGCAAGATCTGCATTTTCTTTGAAAAATGAATCGAGTTGTTTCTTTGCTTCTTCATTGTCATCAGTATTTATAACACCAAGTTTTCCAAGATTAAATGCGGAAAGTGTACAAAGTGCAACTTCACCTTCATCAGAGCTAGGGCTAACCAGTGGTTTTGTTGGAAGTGCTATTTCAAGGCATAGGTTGCTTTGTTTTATTGGTGCCTTTGCTGGTTCAAAAGGACCGTGCTCGTTACATAAATCAACATTTTGAAAATATATTCTTCCTGTACCCATTCTTTCCATAATGTAAAGACCAAAAAGATCTAGGGCTTTAATTGTTTTTCTTCTTATCGAAGGATCATTTTCATATTTTAAATATAATTCTTCAAATTTGTTTTGGTCTGCAAAGAATGCATCGTATAATCCTGGTGTATCTGATGGTGAAAAAACTGATATTGGTTGGTTATTAATAAGTCTCTGGTAGAAGAACTTATTGAATTGAATGCCGTAATCTAATTTTTTAACCCTGTTATCATCAGTACCTTTGTTATTTTTCAGTACTAGAATATCTTCTATCTCATAGTGCCATATAGGTACAAATAGTGTAGCTGCACCGCCTCTAACGCCACCTTGAGAACAACTTTTCACAGATGACTGGAATAACCTGTAAAACGGAATGACACCTGTATGGGAACTATCGCCACCTCTTATTGGTGAATCGACTGCTCTTATTGATCCTGCATTAATGCCAATTCCTGCCTTTCTTGATATGTAACTTATAATTGCGTTGCTTGTTGCTTTGATAGAGTCTAGTGAGTCTTCGCATTCTAAAAGGACACAAGAACTAAACTGCTTAACTGGTGTTCTAAGTCCAGCCATTATAGGTGTTGGTAGAGATATATTGAAGGTACTAATTGCATTGTAGTACCTAATTACATAATCCATTCTCTTTTCTTTAGGGTAGTTATGAAATACCGTTGCAGCGACAAGCATGTATAAAAACTGAGGGGTTTCGTATTTTTGCTTTGTTGTTCTGTTTTGTATTAAATATTTGCTTTCTAATTGTTTAAATGCACACCAAGTGAATTGGTAATCACGGTTATGATTAATCGCATTGTTCATTAGATCAAATTCATTTTCTGTATACCACTCTAGTAATTGTGGTGTGTAAAGGTTTTTTTCTGTTAGGTTTTTTACATGCTTATAAAGGTGAGGTGGGTGTATTGAATTAAATACCTCCTTTCTTAACATAAACATTCCAAGTCTAGCCGCAACATATTGATAGTTGGGATTTTCTTCAGTTATTAATTCTGATGCTGTTTTACATAGTATTTTGTGTATATCGCTTGTTTTGATCCCTTTCTTAAATTGTAGCTTTGCTTTTATCTCAATTGTTGAGTAACTTACACCACTAAGACCTTCAGTTGCCCACTCTAATACTTTGTGTATTTTTTCAAGATCTAGTTTTTCTTCTCTACCATTTCTTTTTGTCACATAAATTGTAGTGTCAGATTCATTTTGGAGGTTTTTAGAATCATCTTTTTGTGTATGTGTTTGATTATCTTTCGACATTATTTAATTTACTCCTTTTATTTTTTTTATAAGTTAGCTTATTTTATAGATTGAGAAAAAAAAGTCAATCTAATATTTTTAATTTCATTGGTAATATTTTAACATGTGAAGAAAAAAAATAAATGGATTATTGTGTTGAAAAAATCAATAAAATGATGTACTTTTTTATAACAATAATTAGAGGGATAAAAAAAATGATTTTAGAGCTGATATTTAAGGCTTCCTTTTTCGTACAGTTGATAATGATTGTTTTGCTTTTTTTGTCATGCTATAGCATATATATTATTATAGAGTCTAATAAGAAAATAAATAGAGTTTGTAAAGAGCTAGATGTTTTTGAGGCTGTAAAGAGCAACAATAAAGAGAATATGATTGGTACTTTATATACTTTTGTAGGAAGGTTTAAAAGATCTAATTTGGGGCGAATTTTTAGTGAGCCTTTAGAGGTGGTTGAAAAAAGTGGATTAATAAAGGTAAATGATTTAAGTGATAATAAGGTTGATAGGGCAATAGATGTTTTTGAATCTATATCAAATAAAAATATAGAGTTAGAAAAAAACAAGGGTGAAGAAAATATTAAAATATTGGCAACGATATCTTCTGTGGCACCCTATATTGGTTTGATGGGTACTGTAATTGGAATAATGAATTCATTTATGGCTATAACAGAAATGAAAAGTGTAGGTTTAGAATACTTAGCACCTAGTATCGCTGAGGCTTTAATTGTTACAGCAATGGGTCTTTTTGTGGCGATACCATCAAATATATTTTTTAATAAATTAATGTTTAGAATTGAATATGTTGAAGAGTTTTATAAAGATATTAAAAATAATATATCGAGTACTTTAAAAAAGAAGCATATTGTGGGGGAATAAAAAGTGAAAAATAGAAAAATAATGTCTGAAATGAATGTTGTACCATACATAGATGTTATGTTAGTTCTATTAATAATATTTATGCTTACTGCTCCAGTTATGAATAAATCAATTGATATAAATATGCCTGAAGTAAAAGATGGTGATGGTTATACAGTTGTTGATAAAGAAATGAGTATAGTTTTTATAAAAGCAAATGGTGAAGTTTATCTAAATGATAAAAAAATAAAAATAGAAAATATAGGTGATTTTATAAAAGATAAAAAAGAAGTAATAAATGTTGCTTCAGATACTTCTTTGACTTACGGAGATCTTGTGAAAAAAATGGAAGTCTTAAAGGAAAATGGATACCACAATATATCTCTTGTTCTTGATATTATAAAGGAATAATTAAAATAAAAAGTTTTTAAAATTTATCAAATATTTCGGAATTAAGACTTATAACCCCAATATAATTTAAAGTAAAAATAATAAAACAGCATACTATCAATGGCTCCATTTTTCCACTTTTCCAAAGGTTAAGTGAAAATCTTTTTTTAGGTGTTAGTATTGGTATTCCCATAGGGTTAGGTATGTCTGTTAAAAGATGGATTAACCCTCCCATAGAAAACCCAAGAAGTCCTGAATAAATATAATTAGCTATATTATTATCAAAGTTTTTTATAATAATATTATCAATAAATGGTATATTTAAAATATTAGGGTTAACGTTGTGCATAGAAAAAACAAAAAGCATGATCCATAAAGGTAGCCAATGTGTTATTGTTCTGTGAGGTATTTTAGTTTTGGTGCCTGTACATCTTTTAGGGTTTTTTATATCATTGTATACCTTTTTCCTAATTTCTAAATAATCAGGTGCATTAGCACCAAGTACACAAAAGATGGCAGATATAAAACCTGTCCCACCAATATTCGATGTATATTCAAAAGCAAAAAGTGAAAAAACAACACCTGTTGCAAAATGCCCTTTTCCAGTCAATATTTTATTCCTTTTCTTTTATTTTGTATATGGGTTTTGATAAAATGTTAAATATTTTCATAGAATCATTAATTGCATCACCATCGTTTGATATTTCAACCATAATATCTTCTTTGTCTTCATCAATAATGCTGGTTACGACACCGCTTGCTTCTTTCTTGTCGGCTTTTTCGTCACCAAAGTTGCTAATATTTATATTGGTGTTTAACAGTTGATTTTTTAGAAAATCTATTTCTTTTTCTTTTTCGATAATAATACTTTTTAATGTTTCAATCTGAGATTTTAACAAATCAACCTGTTTTTGTAAAGAATTTATCAACTCTTTATTGTCGGGTTTTTGTTTTTTTGCTTTGAGTAATTCGATCTCTACAACTCCTAATTCGGCTGTTAGTTTTTTTAAGGCAGATTTATACTCTTTATTATAGTTTTTATGTTTTTTTATGTTTAATGAGTTTTCAAAATCTTTTAGTATTGTCTTTGTTACTATATCACCGTATTTTTCTTGGTAATCAAAGGTTGTCATATCATTAGAGCTTTTTTCTCTTGGATCAATACCTTTATTAATAAGATAAACAAGGGATTCCGAACTTCTATTCTTTACTGCGTATTGTGTTAAATTTTCACCTTGTAAATTTTTTATATCAAGTATAGGGACTTGATTAAAAAGCTCTTCTAATATATCAATATTGTTATTTTTAACAGCAATATGATAAACAGTATCACAATTGTTATCGTATTCAGTTAAATTGAATGGCTCAAGTGTTAGAAGGTTGTTTACATAAGATTTATCATTGATACTTGCAGCATAGTGAAGTGTATTTGTATTGCAAAGATTAAACTTGACTTCATCAATTGTTTTCTCTGTTGCTTGACTAACAAAAGGTGTGGATGCTAAAAAAAATAATATTCCTGCTTTTTTAATGTTCATAATTGTTTTTCTTTTATGTTATCAAATGTATAATACAATGCAATTAAGTCAAGAAAGCTAAGATTATTATATTTGATAAAAAAAAATAAAAATATATGATAAAATAATAAAAATAACAAAAATAATAAATGAGTCTTTTTTCAAAACTGATAGCCCCTATTTTTATAATTACTAGTATATTGGGTAGTACAATGTTGGAGGCTTCATCAGTGCCTTGTGGATATACTGATGCTACAGAGGTTATGGCTGCATATGAGACTGAAATAGATCGAGAGCTTGGCACAAGGGAACAAGCAATTCAATTTCAAAATAGATTTCCTTATGTAATAGAAAAGGATAATAGTGATATATGCGAACAAGACCTATCTTATAGGATACTTCACTTACTTTTTGGTCAGTCAATAGATAGTGCCATATCAGAGGAGCTATTTTATCTTTTTCATCAGCCTGATTCATCAACTTTAGAGTTAACAGAGTATACAAGTGCGGGTTCAACAATAAAAACACTCTATCAGTCAATAAGTGTGCTTTTGTTTTCTGTGTTTACCGTAGTTGTGGGGTGGCAGACTATTAGGTATGTAATGGTTACTCAATCGACGGGTGACTTTATGGGGAATCAGCAGGGAAACAAAAAGAAAGCTGCTAGTGTTGCAACTATATCTTTACTTTTAATACTATTGATGACACCTGTAGGATCATTGCTTTTTGTTCAGGTTATTATATTTACAATGGCTGTTGTTGCAATAAAAATAGCCAATTTCTTTTTATCAAACTTTCTTCATAACATACAGATGCAAACTGCTGAGGTTCAAGTTTCTGATAGGGTTATAATGAATGATTCAGAGGCTTATTCTTCGGGGTTTATTGCAGGTAAGTTATGCGAAATAAATACACGCCAAGCCATTCTTAATGAAGGTTTTGTTGATGGTGGTGATTATCACTCTAATGGTTTTTGGGAGAGTGTTTGGGATTTCTTTTCAAGTGCAGACTTAGGAAATGCAATGGAGTTTGCCGCCACCTGTAATAGTTACACAGATTCTTTTTATGTTAATGGTGATGCTGTTTTGGAAACAATGAAGTCGGAAATAGTACATGATGATTGTGACCATAATTCATTTCCTTCTACAGTAGAAAGGGATGTAAATAGCGAGAATTTGAAATATGGAAAAAATCACAGCTGTTTTGAAATAAACTTCTCTTTTCCTTCTGAAGGTAATTTGGATACAGTTATGTCTTCTGATACAGCTCAGTCAGTAAAAGATGATGTTATGGGTAATATTGCTGGTGGTTTATCATCTTCAAGTGATGAATATTATCAAAAATTTGCATTTAGAAATTTTTATGGAGAGGTTATTGATCCTGGTCTTGTTAACTTTGTTACAGATGTTTCAACAAATAGTGACTTAACTATCTCTGAAAAAAATGACATGATGATAGAGGAGTTTAATAGAAGAAGTTATGACTTGGCAAGAAAATTAAGATCAGAGGCTGACTATGCAAGTTTGGTATTGTTAGAAAATTATGATCCTGCAACCTTTGCAAATAATGCTGAATTGGTTAATGCAGTATATATACAAAATTTGGCTGCCATGAATGCTGCTTTAGGTGGTTACATAGCAGATAATGTTGATAGTGAATATGAATCTAGCTTTTTTTATAGAAATTCATTTTTTGCTTATAATAGATATAATAGAAATATAAAGAAAATATCAGAGGGAATATCATATACGGGGCTTCAAGATATAAGAAATTTATTATCAAATGAGGCTGCATATAATATAATGAAAGGGCACTGTTCTTTAAATTCTAATAGGTTAGAGAATTCATTTAAAATGTATGAAAGGCTAGACGATGACTCTGATGCAGTAAGGGTTTCTGATGGGTTAGATGCTAATAACTTCTCTTGTATTGATGTTGGTAATTTCACAGATGTTGCAGGAACAGCTGCTTGGAACTCTATAGATCCAGGAACAACTGAAGTCAAGCACTTTTTAGAAGAGGATTTTCCACTTTTTGATGATTTTGTCTCGGATCCAAGTCAAGAAAACATACTTGAGGTTTATGGTCAAAATATAGATGAAATAACAAGCTATGCCCAAACAAAACTAGAGGATGCGGAATCAAATAAGTATGTTCTTGCGGCATATCATTATATTGTTAAAAAGGCATTCCTCAGTAATATGATCAAAGAGATGAAGGATTTTA
>MDTC01122933.1_pt1 | contig 15002 bp, 12 predicted proteins | sample 811181 | NCBI WGS metagenome assembly MDTC01 (sample SAMN05326644, study PRJNA326480) | marine metagenome | isolation source: seawater | place: Pacific Ocean: North | collected 2011 | reverse complement strand
TTCCAAAAATTTTCTTTTGCAGTCAGACTTTAGTATTTCTGAGTCTCAAGAGTCGGTTGTTGATCATCTCAAACTTGGCCTAGAACAAAATCAAAAGCATCAAACATTATTGGGGGTGACTGGTTCTGGTAAAACCTTCACTATGGCAAACTTGATTCAACAAACATCTCGGCCAGCACTGGTGATGGCTCCAAATAAAACCTTGGCTGCGCAATTATATGGCGAGATGAAGTCATTTTTTCCAAATAATGCTGTTGAATATTTTGTTTCTTATTATGACTATTATCAGCCCGAGGCTTATGTGCCGAGCTCGGACACATTTATTGAAAAAGATGCTTCGATCAACGAGCATATCGAGCAAATGCGATTGTCTGCGACAAAGTCCATTACGTCACGGTCTGATGTAATTATTGTTGCAACCGTGTCAGCAATTTATGGCTTGGGCGACCCAGAGTCTTATGCTGATATGTGCTTGCGTGTATCATGTGATCAAACGATTGAGCAGCGTGAAATTATACAAAGTCTCGTCAAGATGCAATACAAACGTAATAATTACACGATTGAGCGTGCTGCTTTTAGGGTGCATGGTGATGTGATCGATGTTTTTCCAGCAGAGCATGAGTCTTCAGCGATTCGAATCGAAATGCTTGATGATGAGGTTGAGCGCATTGTCGAGTTTGATCCATTAACTGGTGTGCATATCAAAAAACTTGACCAGTTTACGTTTTACCCTAAAACACATTACGTAACGCCCAAAGAAAAGGTTGATAAGACTATTGACTTAATAAAGGCTGAGCTTAAACAAAGGATCGATTATTATCATAATAATAACCAACTATTAGAGGCTGAGCGAATACGGCAGCGGGTTAATTATGATCTAGAGATGATGGTCGAGTTAGGCTATTGTTCTGGAATTGAGAACTATTCGCGTTATCTTTCTAGTCGTGAAGCTGGGGAAGCACCGCCGACACTCTTTGATTACTTGCCTGCAAACACCCTCGTAATCCTCGATGAGTCGCATGTCACTGTTCCTCAGATTGGTGGGATGTATGCTGGAGACCACTCACGGAAGACAACACTTGTCAATCACGGATTTCGTTTGCCTTCGGCACTAGACAATCGGCCTTTAAAATTTGAGGAATACGAGGGATTTGACTATCAAACTATCTATGTTTCAGCGACACCAGGGCCCTATGAAATTCGGCAATCGCCAGAGCCTATTGAGCTGGTTGTTCGTCCTACAGGGTTAATTGATCCAGAGATTATTGTTAAGCCTGCCGAAAATCAGGTGCTTGATGTTTTTGGAGAAATTCAGGATAGGGTGTCTCGTAAGGAGCGTGTGTTGATAACCACGTTGACAAAAAAGATGTCTGAGCAGCTGGCTGACTACCTCGCTGATCAGGGTGTGAGAGTACGTTATCTACACTCTTCTATCGATACAGTAGAGCGTGTTGAGATTTTGCGTGATCTCCGTAAAGGTGTGTTTGATGTTCTGGTTGGGATCAATCTGTTGCGCGAGGGAATCGATCTGCCTGAGGTATCTTTGGTGGCTATTTTTGATGCTGACAAGGAAGGTTTTCTACGATCGGATCGATCCTTGATTCAGACAATTGGTCGTGCTGCTCGTAATCAAAACGGTCAAGCAATCCTTTATGCTGACAAAATGACTCGATCAATGCAATATGCAATTAATGAAACGAACCGTCGGCGTGCGATTCAAGAAGCTTATAATAATGAACATAATATTACGCCTCGTTCTATCAAGAAGGCAATTCATGACCCAATGGCACTTGATACAGTTGGTGAACCAGATATTGTCTCTCTGTCACAAAATGAAGAAGATGCACTTCTGGATACATATCACGATGTCTCCAATAAAGGGTTATCGACCGAGCTCAAGCGATTAGAAAAAGAGATGAAACAATGTGCTGAGCAATTGGCGTTTGAACAGGCTGCATCCATAAGAGACCAAATTGAGCGTCTAAAGAAATTGATGTTTACTGCAAAGTGAACATTCTGACTCAGCCATTGAGCCTTGCTTGGTTAGTTATTTGTTGGTTAATAAGAACTTCGATGTATTGAACGCAAACTTTAAGCTTATCGCGTATCGAAATAACGCAATTGATACGCCGATGTAGACGTTACACCATAGTAAATATGCGATATGCTTCTCAAAGTCGAACATAACAATCAGTATAGCTGCTGCCCCAAATATTCTGGAGGGTGAAAAAAAGCTGATAAGATATTCTTTGTTAAAATCGATGCTTGGTTTAACGTACTTGAATAGCTTCATATTGATCGTGTACCAGATAAAGTAGGACAACAACACAATGGTAAAGTAGCTTGACGGAACAATCGACAGATCGTTGAGTCGGTTGGTATAGTATAGGTAGTGAAAGTAACTGGAGTTTTTAAAGAAGTAGGGCACTGCGTAGTAATAAATCAAGAGGCTGGTGGGATTTAGAATCGCGTCTATGGTTAATCGTGTGTACAGGCATATGGATTGAACAAAAGGAAATCGTTCTTTTGGTGCAATGCTTAGTGCGGAGCACAGTAGAAGGTAGGCAGACCAAATTGGGCTGATAATTGCGAGCATGTACACCGTCATTAGGGGCGTATACGCAAGCCCAAGGCTATCTTGGTGTGCAATTAAAAATTCGGTGAGCGTGCTCATGGTGAAAATCCTGTTCTTAAGATTATTTTAATCAGTTTTTTAACATAATGCAAATATGATAGCATCTAAAGGTGGTTTATTCCAAGACAGATTCCTTTCTTTTTATTAAAATATGACGGCTATAAAATACAATGATGTGCGATCTTCGTTGCTAAAAATCCTCATATGTGGTAGAATTTTCAACTGTTTTCATGCTTTAACTGTCTGATGTTATGTATTAATAATATTCTTTTCTTTGCTCAGGTTTTCGTGGTTTCAGGCATGTGTTTATTGTGTCGTAGCTTTGGACTAGCTGCGATGGTCAGTTGGTTGTGTTTGCAATCTATTTTGGCTAATTTGTTGGTGCTGAAGATGGTCACGCTTTTTGGGTTAGATGTCACTGTTTCTGACGCATTTATGATTGGTTCACTATTTAGTCTTAATTTAATTCGTGAGGATTATGGTCGTGCAGCTTGTCAGCAGGCGATTCTAACTTCCTTGTTTTGTCTCGTCGTCACTATTTTATTATTTTGGCTACATATGGCTTTTACGCCGTCTACGTCGGACCAGATGTCTCAACATTACCAGCATATTTTCTCTGCTGTGCTCCCGATTATGCTTGTATCCGGATGTGTTTTCACTTTTGTCCAAATTTTCGATTATTATTTATTTGGCTATCTTAAATCGACGATGGGCCAGGATAATCTAACATGGAGATTATTCATCAGTCTTGCTAGTAGCCAAGTTTTAGATACTGCGCTGTTTACTTATTGGGCGCTTGGATCTTGGGTCGCTTCTTTCATATCAGTTTTCTTTTGGAGTTATGCTTTGAAAGTCATGATTACCATTATTTTGTCGCTCAGTGCGCGTTTACGTCTTTCGACAGGTGAATTATTCACAAGGTTTTCTAGATATGTTCAAATTTGAGTTATTACATCAATCCAAGCGCTCACAAGCAAGGGTAGGAAGAATTCACACACCGCATGGGGTTATTGATACGCCCAACTATGTTCCTGTTGGAACAAATGGCGTGCTCAAAGCTGTTGATAATGCAATGCTTGCCACGCTTAATTGTCAACTGATGTTTTGTAATACTTATCATCTTGCCTTGCACCCAGGTGCAGATATCGTTGAAAAAGCTGGTGGTCTGCACCGCTATATTGCCCGTAATCAGCCTATTATTACTGACTCTGGTGGGTTCCAAGTATTCTCGCTGGCCTATGGTTCTGTTGCGAGTGAATTAAAAAGTCAAGGTCTTAAAAAATCGGATAATGCGGTCCTTAAAATCAACGAGTCAGGGGTAAAGTTTCGTTCGTATCGCGATGGCCAAATCATGGAACTTACTCCAGAAAAATCAGTTTTACTTCAAAAGCAACTCGGTGCAGATATTATAATTCCCTTCGATGAGCTTCCCCCATTTCACTGTGATGCATTGTCATTGAAGCGTTCATTTGCTAGAACACATCGTTGGCAGAAGCGCTCTTTGGATACACACCTTAAAAATCCAAAGAATCAGGCGATGTATGCTGTCGTTCATGGTGGTCTTGATCAATCCTTACGTCAAAAAAGTTGCCAGATTCTGACAGATCTTGCTTTCGATGGGTTTGCCATTGGCGGTAGCCTTGGGAAAAATAGAGACGATCTTTTTCAGGTATTATCACATTGTACACCAAATTTACCGTCTGCTTTTCCAAGACATTTGTTAGGGATCGCTGATATTCCTAGTATTAATCGCGGTGTCACATTTGGTATTGACACGTTCGATAGTTGTTATCCTACCAAAGCAGCAAGACATGGTGTAGTTTTTGTCGGTGATGAGAAAATAAAATTGACCGCTTCGCGGTTCAAAGAAGATTTTACTCCGATTGATCCTAGCTGCACGTGTTGGACTTGCCAACATTATACCAAGGCGTTTTTACATCATTTGTTCAAAGCGCACGAGCCAAGTGCTTACACCTTAGCGACTATTCATAATATTAAAGCCATGATGAATAAAATGGCTGCGATAAGAGAGCAAATACTCAATGATGAATTGTAGCATTGTTAAAATCTCGTTGACTTGCGATTGTAACCCGTTACACTGATATTAAGATATTTTTAGTCTAGTGTTTTTTGTATATGAAAGAACTTAATCCATTGCACGATCTTTTCTGGCAACGTCTTGGAAAGTTTTTCAAGCGTCTTGGTCCAATCGTTCCTATAGCCAGTTGGGCTTGTTATTTGATGCCGTCGCTGTCTAGTGGTCGGAGTTTGCAAGTATTTTATCTTTTTTTTGTTTTTCTGACAGGTTATTTTTGTTTTGTTCACCCGCGCAATCTAGAGCAAAAACTTGAAGGGCAGTTATACGCAGCTGGTAGTCGACAAAATCATCAAAAAAAATTGACGGTATTAATTGATGCCTTTTTCATAGGTCTGATTACATTTAGTCTTGCATGTTTAATGTGTATCATGATCTTTAGACTTCCTGCAACGCCTTTATATGAACTTTTACTTTCTGAAGAACCTTTTAACTTACCTACGACGATTATCTCTGTATTTAGCGTGGTCGTGGCTGCGTTGAGATACGACCAGAAATATCATGCTTTATCATTGAAAATGAATGCATATTCTTTACACTTGCATCGTGATGATCTTCGAGTTGATTTGCTCAATAGACAATTGCATGATGTTATCTTACTAAAACATCGTGTTGTAAGAGTTGTTTGTGATTGTTTGGTAGTCTTTTATAACATATTTTTTGTTGGATTTTCCCTAGGGATGATGTTTTTTAGTGCTCAGCTTCAATTGTTACTGAGGGGGTTATTCATATGGAAAATGATCGGTATTTCATCGCTTATGACTGCTAGAATTTCATATGCAAACAAAAAATTATCAAGTGACTATCTTGCCGAGAAGCTCTCTGCCATCGCAAGGCTTCGTTGGGATTCTGCAATGAGGATCTTTACAGCCGGCGATGATTCCCCTGAATCACCTGCAAACCATCTATAAATTACGAATAATTTCAGTTTTTCCCTAGATTATTAAGTTTTGATTACCTATAATTTGTATGTATTAATTTAATTTGGGTAATGAAACAAATACGATTATCTTCTATTTACTCATATAACCGGTGCTTGCTTGCTTTGGTATCACTAACGCTATTTGGTTATGCAGATTCGCAATCCTCATATACGCCTTATAAGATTAGCATTGAGTATGCGCCAAGCTATTATCGTTACGAGGAGAAGGTTTTCAATGAAGAGACAGGGTCTAAAGACTATTTTATGTCTCTGACCAGTGTGCCTGTTATTCACGCGTTTACATTGGACTATCGACGATTCATTCATCATGATTGGTTCACTCAGACATTGGCAACTGTTGTCTTAGGTAATGTGGACTACAACAGTGATGGTTCAGGTTATGTAAATGGCGAAGATAATTTGATTTTTACGCTCGATAATAGCATGAATTATTGTCATAATAATACATTTTGTAGCAGTGTTGGTTACGCCTTTCGATATCTTGACAATGATTCGGGGTTGTCAATGACTTCAACCGGTAACTCAGGCTACGAGAGAGAAAACTTTTTGCATTTAGTTCCAGTTGGTTTTAGCTACCGTCACCCTTTATTTTCTAGTAAGTTATCTTCCTCGCTTATTCGATGGAAATATTATTATCTTCTGGATGGTTGGCAGATTAGCCACTTATCAAATTACTCTAGTTGTGATAGTGATTTGAAAAATAAGCAGAGGAAAGGGTTTGGCATTGAGGCATCTTTACGCTTGTATTCAAATGACAGGAAATGGTTTTATGGCGCCAATGCACAATACTGGAAAATAGATGAAAGTGATGAAGTCAAAGTCCCATGTTTTGGTGCAGATAATGTTGGCTCAGAGCCCGAAAATACAACGTTCATGTTTGGCATTATTGTTGGTTATCACTACCTATAACTGTCATTTGATACTCAACAAGAACTTTTTGTTGTTTGTTGTAGATTAAAACTTTGTTGAGCCGGTTTCTTTTAAAATCTAAGTATCGCTGATGCGCGAGCTTGCTCTTCTAGAAGATTTCTATAGCGCTCCTCATTTGTTGTTTCAGAGGTGAACTGTTGTAATTCCTTGACCCAGGAAACGCGAGCGATTTCGGCAACCTTGTGGCAGATATAATCATCTGACATTGGTTTATATCGGTTAAGCCAGCTTGTTGTAATGCCTGTTATAATGATGCTAGTGACAATTTGATACTTCAAATTTTCACTGCTTATCTGTTGATTCATTAGCCATATTTGTCCGAGCGTGGCTAGATGAATAGGGTGGCCAGATAAAAAAAGAATGCAAGCAGTGATGAGGTAGAAATTGTTGATAAATCCGCTCATCCAGTGTGCTGAATATCTCGTGAATAAATGTTCCTGACTGAAAAAATTCATGCGTATACTATGTAGAAAACCACTCCGATTATTTGAGCATACGCACCGCTGATTTTGAGCAGTGACCTTCTTTTCTAATAGGAATCTTTGATATCGATAATAGCTTACACCATGATATAGCCCAAAGCATGCACTGAAGAGGGCTGTGATGATACCGTAATAGGATTGGGTAAACGCTGCGAGAAATGGTGAGAAAATATTCACTAATTCAAGAACAGGAATTGAAAATAGCTTGCAAATAACGAGTATGAGGCTGCTGAAACAAAATCCAATGAGCATGGAAGTTATTGATTTTACACAAATATGCTGTCGTTTGCGTTGGTATTCTGGTTGGTCATTATGGTATGTACCATACTGACAGCGTTGTTGGACTGTTTTCCTGTTAAATATGTGCCCATTGATGCTAAAAAGACACCAAAGCATTTGTAGTGACAATTGTATACCTGGATTGATAGATAGTATTGAGGGGACATAATTGGCGATGATCGCTAGTAGTGGTAGCCACGGTCCAAGATGTTTGATTAATCGTCCAGGCCTTATTTCAGCCAGTAGCACCAGTTTTGATTGATTACGCATATTGTGTCCTTATGATTATTCTTATATTAACATATTACTTCTTTTGCACAAATGTGCTGACGATACATATCGTTTATAAAGTATTATTCAGATCAAATTGTACACATAACCACATTATACAGTGCTATTTTAAGCATCATTTTGTATATGTTTGATGATTGTTGGACCGTACAATCTATGTATCACGATATGTTCTCTACTGATTTCTTTTGGCAAACTAAAAAACAAAATATCATGCCAAATATGACAGTTAATTAGTTCCAGTCTTGTTTGCGGCTTTAGGTGCATTTTTTGTATAATCCATCGCCAAGTGGTATTGCCTGCACACGCGTTACCATAACAATCAACCATAATGTGTTGTACGCTATTTTTGATGGTACTAGTGATAACAAAGGGTGAATGATGTATGGTTTGCTTTTTGGTTAATGGTAAATAGTGATGCCATGCCAACAGAATCATACCCAAATAAAGATTATAACTACGCTTACCTGTTGGAAGAAAATTGACTATAAAAATGAGTATAATGTCAACCCATGGCTGGTTGATGATATTTTCTAGATTCATTTTAATCAATGCGTGATGGTTTGATGATGGTCATGTCATTGATCAATTTAGCCCTATATGCTTACAGTAGGTATCCAATGATCACATTGACGCAATATGTATAACAATAAGCTCCAGTTTATCGTGACGATCATTTGAATTTTTTGTGCGATGAACATATTAATGGTTGAAACAAGGCAGCTCATGATTGTTACTGGTAAAATCATTGTACTGATCCAAGGAACGGCAATCGCGTTGGCCAATGGTCCAACGATGATCAGTGTTTTCCAGTAGAATAATGACCATAGGCTTGATACGCACGGTATACTAAGCCATTTCTTGAGTGTTAGCCACCGATTAGGAATCACTCGATCAACCACTTGCAAGCTGATAACCATCCCGTAGGATAACTGAAATCCAACACTTGCTATATGTTCGGGTAATATGATGCAATGAGCAAACAAGATAGTAAGTGTGATATTAAGTGAAGATGTGCGAAAATAGTTAAACTTTAATGTTGTTCGGAGTGTTGCCATGCCGACTGCACGTATACAAGAGGGTGGTAGCCCAGATAAAATCGCATAGAGTATCAAAAAGCAGTTGGCGAGGTGTTCTGAATAGAATAGTGGGTTAATGGTGATGATTCTGCATAGAAAAAACTGTAGACAACGACATATGATTTGTCCAATCAGTGTCATATGCAAACCAGATATTGCAATTAAGTGTGCGGTCCCAGTGTTTTTGAACAAGCGCCAGATATCCTGTGGAATTTGTGATTGTTCTCCGAATAATAATGCGAGGCTTAATGCTGTTGTGATTGGGTGACCTTGCCCTAAGCTATATCCTCTAATCGTATGTGCGCGTAACCATATTAATGGATTTTTTTCGGCAGTGATCGCTTGGATTTTCTGAAGATCTTGAGTTTTACGGATGGACAATGAAAACAAATTACGATGACTGCGAAGACGCTTAGGGTTTAACCGATAAATAATGCTTGGATCAATAATTTGACTGTTTTCAGTAGATAGGTAAAACAAATCCCCGATACTGCAATCGATTTGCCTTGAAAATACGGTTGTATAAATCGGTACGCGAGCTTGATAATTCCCACAGCTAATGATGCGCATACGATATTTAAACTTGTTTTTTGTTATCATGACTGGCATGGTGGCTGCCTGGATGACACATGCCTTTTTATTCTTTAGTGCACATGTTATGTGCGCCACAGTACTGAATAATCGACGATTGTACGCTTTGTAAAGCAGACCACCACTTATAAATAACAGCGCACTTAGAAAAAATGTATGAATATTCTTTAATCGTTGTTGGTATAATGATATGAGTGTACCAATCTGTAATAGTATGTGTTGCTCCTGCCAGTAATAGACTTGAGCGATACCAAGAAAGAAGGGTAGTAGGTTGAGAACCATTGGGTTAGGATCGTTTTGAATGCTATTTTAACCACTCAATTTCGCGTGTCTATACCGTTATATTTAGATAATGGCCGCACTGGTTGCGTGAAATAGTGTCTTAACAGAACGCGTTAGATCCTTTTAGTTGTATACTGCTCTCGGTATTAGTTGATGCGTAATTAATGATTTGGATGATCGTTTAACATCCCATGTAACGCATCAGTGTTGTTGGTTTTAATCATACTGTTAAGGATTAATGCTTAAAAGCGACTGATCAATGATCTCAGGATGACACTCGATGAGCGATTGTAATTCAGTAGTGTTGTTGGATTTAATGATTTTGTTGAAGATTTCTGGTTGAAAGCGATTGATTAATATTAACTCATCGTAAGCTTTGGGCGCATCAAACTGCGGATTATAGCTGGTTTGTATGATCAAATGGACAATTCTATAGATGATTGCCATCTGTGTATTGTTGTTGATTTTCTCTAGGAGTCTCTCAGTGGATGCTTGATTTATCTTGTCGCTCCAGCTGAGCTTATTCTTAATGGTTATTATATCATCAGGTAGATATGGATGTGTTTCGTCCTTGAACTGATTATAAAAATTTTGTTTAAATGTTGTGTAATACGGATATGAAATTTTCCAGACTCGCGTTGCGACATGACATAAATCGTTGATTACGACATCTGCGTGAGTCGAATTTTGGAGTAAAAATGCAAGTAATCTTATACGATGTTGCTTTTTAAGCTGATTGTAATTACGAGTTTGGTCAACATTTTCGGGCTTGTGGTGTTTTCCCACTTGCGCGATAATCTTTGTATCAGTGAGCGTCTCTAGCTCTGGAAACACTGCGACGATCGTCCCGTAAGGATCCTCAAAAGGTATTTTTTGGGGGTCTGAGAATGATTCCTGGGCAGATTTGAATATCTCCTCTGCATTGTCACTCAAGAAATCGGCTTTTTGACGATCATGCGCCTCACTGGTTGTTTCGTTTGACCATGCCTTTCCCTGGTGTAGGTTCTTAATGTATTCAAATAGCATCGCATTTGGTATATGTTTGATTGGTTCGGCTACAGGCTTTAGTTTAACTTGTTTCTTGTCAGCGACTACGCTTTGCAATGACTGTGCTTTGGGCGATTGCTGCTTACTAGTTGAGTATTTGGATTTGCCTTTGTCACGAGCATTGGGATGAGCTCGCAGTATAGATGGCCACCTGAAAGTGGGTAGCTTGTCTTTTGAAATTTTGTGTAAATAAGCAGAGCTATTGCTTAGAATATTCTTTGTCTTGGCCACAGGGTTAGTTGCGGTGCCTTGCGGTTTGAAGCTGTTGTATAGTTTACACGAAAAAAGTATGACAAAGACCATAAACAATGAAAGATTTACAGCTAAAAGCGTGCCCGTCAGTAGAATTATATCGATCATGAGGCTAATACCTCCACTTATGCTGATCGAAGTATCATGCCAGTAGTTGTGTAGTAGACTTTTCTTAAATGTATTTATCACAGAGTAGGTTGCATCGGTAATTGACATATTTTCCCCTTGCATGCGTTAAAGAATATTGAAATCCTATTCAAGCCCAAATCCTTTGGGTATTGAATCAGTTGAACCAATTGATAATTCATCTAATTCATCATAACAATCATTGATTGGTTTGTTCACATTTGAATTCTGTTTTTCATCCATTTGCGCCGTTTTGCCGACATTATCGGTTTTCAAACAGTCATCAAAAAACTTTAAAATAAATCTCATTTACATCACCAGACACTGACCGTTGCCATTATGAGTCCCAGCTTCAAAGTGATCTTCATTACTACTCATACTTATTGTGCTGTCAGTTTCGTCATTTCGGGAGATGTCGTTGGTTTCTGCTAATTCCTTTCCTACACCAACTTTTGCCATGAAGCTGTGAAAGTCATTTTTGATGTCATCATAGCTTAAAGTTTGTACATCTTGTTCTAGCTTAATACCTAATTTCATTGCTTTTGTCGCATCTCGTTGGTGCTGGTAGATGCTTCTTTTATATAACTGCTCTCCAACTTCCTCTTTGAGGCCTTGAAGCTCATTGTCTGTTCTATCAAGAGACTCTTCAAGCAAGCTGAGTGCTACGATTATGATTTGTCTAAGTTCAGCATTGTTTTTAGCGTAACTCATATTATTTCTAGCAGTTATCCTTCCTAGCATCAACTCATAGAGTTTTACTTTTGTGACCTCGTCAGCGGTAGTCAGATCTTTCAATTTAGGTATAAAATCTTCTATTTTCTGAAGAGTAATCTGTTTTAGAGTGTTGTCTATACTATCTTTGTTGAGGGTAGAAATTTTCTCTTTCAGCACGGTCAATTCGAGACGCTTTGTCTCAATTTTTTCGTCAATGGTTGGCTTTTTTGCTCGCTTAGAGAATTCGATGGCCGCTTTGCTCGGGCTCACGACGTTACCTGTTTGTCGCCTAATTGGTCTGTTTGATCTATTGTTTTTGATGTCTTTTTTAACATAGCCTGTCAATGCTAAGACGAGATTTTTTAAGTGAATCGCGCCGCTATTCAGTGTCCTATATACTTTTTGCGCCGTTAATTTAATCAATCCTATAACCGCTGCAATAAGCCAGATCGTAATGTCCTTGATACTATTGAGTAGCCTTAAGCAAAACGCGATCGGTGAAAGCGCTAATGATGATGTTACATCCAAAAAAATGCCAATCGCTTTTTTCAGCCGAATAATATCCGATTGATGCATTTCACCGTACTTTTTGATTTGTCCCTGTAAAATCATATCTGTCTCCTTTGTTGACTAGCTTGTCCGTCTGTTGAAAAATCTGATTCGCTTCCTGATTCGCCTAAATCTGATGCTAATAATTTGACCTTAATTGTTTTTTTGGGTGATTGCTCACTATCGAGAGCTTTAAGATTTGCCTCGGTGAGTCCGTGTTTATCTTCCGATCGAAACAAACCAAAGCCACTGTTTTTATTGCTAGATTCGCTACTATCATTTGTCGGTGAGCTGCAGCTGTACTCTCTAAGAGTTTTAGTGAATTTCGCAATGTTGTCCAGAAGTGAGTCTCTGCGAGATACAATTTTATCCAAGGCCTCACTATCTATAATTTTTTTATATCCAGTTCCTATCCTGCTGATTTTGTTTTGTAGAACTGCTAAGAAATCGTTATTCACATCTGATTGATAGTGGCTGTAGTCTCTATTATTGAAGCTGTTCTCGTGTCTATCAATCTCATGATTGAGTGCCTTGTAGTTCTCTAATTTCTGTCTGGCTACATTAAGCCTCTCCTGGTAACCAGTTTTGACCAGATCGATACGCTTTCTACAACGATTACGTAACGCGACATACTCCTTAGCACCATATTCACCGAGTTTACTTATCAATGTCTTCGTGAAGAAAAGTTTTTCGATATTCTCTAATTCAACGTTGATTTTGTTTTCGTCGCATTCTTCACCTCTAACCAAATTTTTGAGTCTATCATCGCTATCATTTACTATTCCATCAATTTGTCCAGCGATTTTACTTTCATTATTCGTGGTTAGTCTCGAATCAACATGTTTCATGAATTCATTGAGACAATCTTTCACCTCTGTGCAGTCCACACTCAAGGCTTTGATCATACCATCGAGGATTGATTCTACATTCCCGATTGCAGCGTTAGTTATATTACTCTCACTTAATTTCAATTTTTCCTGTAGTGTTTCAACAGCAATAGCCATTTCTTTTTGTATCTTTTTCTTTTCTCGTTCTGGCAAAAATCCACGAGATACGATCGAAGATTTAAGATTCTTGATCTCTCTAGCGAGCAATTCGATAGTTTGCACTTCATCTCTCGCAGTTTTATAGCGTCTGCGGTGGTGAGGTTTTGTTCCTCGAAACATACAGGTTATTATGGCCAACGCTGCGGCTATAGATAATGCGTTTGTCCATGTCAACTGTGAGCGATCCGAACTGAATGATAGCCTCCCGTGTTTACCAAACCATGTTGTTTCTGGCTCGGGGAACACCCCGCTTTTGTTGAATTCTTTTAGGTTTTTAAGAAACGCTTCTGCTTCTTTTTCACTGATGGCTTTATCAACCAGTGTATCCATGAACGCGTCATTGCTGTCAGGGACTACTGCTGGCTCAGTGGTGTTACTAAAAAGTCCTGTTGGAATTGTTGTCACCGCCACCTGCGTCTCTGCGGCTCTCTCTTTTTCCTTTACTTTTCGGTAGAAGTCTTTGGGAATGACAACGTTATATTTGAGTTCGAGTTTTTTTCTCTCCAGATTCATTTCATTTTCGGTTGTCCGATCAAAAATCACATTAGACCACTGAACTTGAAGCCAAACGATGGGTTTTGCAAACCCAAGTGATTTTAGTCCCTTTTTTGCTATGGTGATTGAGTCTTCCTTGACTCCGTTGATAGTGTCTGATTTTTCTTTGTTGTTATTTGAGGTTTTTGGCATTTGATTACCCGTTTTTAATACATTACGTTTATCAAAGCACGATTTACATTCAATTTCCAGTGATCTGTGCCTCTTGATGTCAGCAATTTCTCAAGCCCCTGATAGTAAGTATATAAATTTCAATCATCATGCTTGTTCGAGTCTACTCCTGTCTTTTACTCTCGACGTCTACGATTTGATCATCTTTCTTCAATGTACTCGTGTTACCATCGGAATCATCAGCGTTTCTCATCTTAAGGTCTATTGCCTGCTCATCTGCGGTGATTGTGTGTGTAATTGAGTCGCTCTTGTTTTCGGTCTTATCGTCGTTTTGATTGTCTGAATCTGCTTTTTCTGACTCTGTTGCCTGTCCTGATTGATGGTTTGACTGATTCCCTAAGTCATCGCTTTTCGTACTTTCTTCAATGGATTGATCGGTATTGTTTGCCACCTCAGGATCACTACCTGACTCATGTTTTATTGTTAAAGACCCAGAATCTGATGCTAATTTACTCACTGCTTCTGAATACGCTGAAAACTGCGCTTTGCTTAGCGGCATTGCTTTGACAATGATGCCTATCATCTCATTGTCTAGGTATTGCATTCTATCGTATTTTAGGTGTCTTCGATGTGTCGCGTGGTCATAATCGATAATCGTTTCACCGTCCTTAATTTCAAGGGATAACTGGCTTTCAAGATCGAGGTATAAATTGCTTGTAAGTGTGATTTCTCCGTGCACTCGTGTACTGATTGGCCTGTGTTCCTTGTTGAGATTTGCGTGTACTGAGCGTTTTGCTTTTTCATTTTTATTGAGTTCTATAACCCATGATTTTACCACATAGGGAACTGATTTTTCAGAGAGGTTTTTGCTGATTTCTCGGATGCTCCTGCTATGTGGAACGCTCTCACTTAACTCTGCTGTGATTTCCCCGTCTGGGTTGAGCTGTTGTTCCGGCTGTTCGAGTAGACTTTGGTATTTTTCGATCTGAATGCTG
>MDTC01070663.1_pt1 | contig 15002 bp, 14 predicted proteins | sample 811181 | NCBI WGS metagenome assembly MDTC01 (sample SAMN05326644, study PRJNA326480) | marine metagenome | isolation source: seawater | place: Pacific Ocean: North | collected 2011 | reverse complement strand
GCGCAGTAATGCGTGCAGCTGACCAGTACTAATAGCTCGATTGGCTTGATTTATGCACTGAAAAAAATTTTTAGTTGATAGTGATATAATTAAATTTTAATAATTTTTTCTGAGGAACTTTAAAATTTGTAACTCTCCACCCCATTTAAGTGAGCTAAAAACTTTAAAATATTTTTTAAAAATATTTTTATTTTTAAAAACATATTCAGCTTTAATTACAGCTAGTTTAAAGTTTTTTACAACGATACCAAGTTTATTTTTTTTTAAAATTTGTGAATTGATCTTAAATTCTTTATTAAATTTTAAATTTAGAGAGATAAAAATTACACCATATTTTAAGCAATCATTTATTATACCCATTCCAGGTTTTCCAATACATAAAGATATCTTTTTAAACATAGTCTCTGAATAATCAGCAAAAAAAACATTTTTATATTTTTTAAATTTTGAAAAATATGTTTTATCAAAGTAATAGTTCGTATCACTTTTTTTTTTAAGTTGTTCAGATATTTGATAAATTAGTTTTTTTTTTATTTTTTTATCAATTTTTGCAGTTCCTAATGATATCAAAATGTTTCTATTTTTTTTTAAATTTCCTTCAAATTTTCCAATAAATCCAATCTTTTTAAGATTTAGTTTTTTATTTCGTATTTTTTGAAAAATGTAGTTTCCAAAAATAGGAATATATTTTTCTTCTAATATTTTTGAGATACGTTTGATATTTATGTTGTAGTTATTAAAAATTTCGTGCCAAAAAAAATTTGCATATATTATTAGTGAATTATTCGACAAACAAAAGTCAGGATAATTATCTGAGAAAATTAATTCATTTTTTTTAAACTTTAATTTTTTAATTTTTTTTATTAAATTAATATCAAAATCATTTTTTTTATTATTAAATTTAAATTCTTTTTTTTTTATTCTATTTTTAAAATTAAATTTTTTTAACTTAGAAATATCACTATATAAATCTATGTTAAAATACTTTGTTAATACCTTTGTTATTCCTAAAGATCTTGTGATGTGCCCCAAACCATTGTCACAAACAAAATAATTAATCTTAGTTAAATTTTTTCGTATTTCCACCTGTAGCTTTCTGCAAGGTTTTTGTCAATTAATTGCCAAACATCTATAATCAATTTATTTCCCCTATTTTTATTATAGGTAATTTTTTGTGATATTATTTCTCCATAGTTAGGGTTGTTATTCATACAGATCACAACATCGTAATCATTTAATTTTTTAATATTAATAATAATATTTTTTTTAAATGAGGGATTTTTTTTTAAAATTTTAGATCCCATAACATCAAACATTTTAATTGAATTGTTTTCTGTTAATTTTTTTAATGCCACTAAAGTTGGTGAATTACGTGTATCTATAGTCTCTGGCAGCCCCTTAAATGCAATCCCTAAAAATAATATTTTAATTTTATTTTTTTTTTCATTTAATTTAAATTTAGATATTTTTTTATAGAGGATATTAAATGAATCTTCATTAATTTTCCTTGAATATTTTGCTAATTGGTATCCCTTTGAATTATTATTAAAATAAAGCGAATTAAAAAGATAGGGATCTTTAGGTAAGCAAAATCCTCCCACTCCTACACTCGGTAATTTTATATTATTTCTCTGATACCCATAATTGGCATTTTTGATCAAATCATGTCCACTTAAATTATATAAATTTGCAATTCTTGCTAAATCATTTGAAAAAGCAAAATTAATGTCTCTATAACTATTGGATGCTAATTTAATTATTTCAGCCTCTTCTAAACTTTTTACATTTACAATGTTTTTAAAACATTTAATTGCAAATTCATTAGCTTTTTCAGAACAAGTTTTTGAGTACCCTGAAATTATTTGAGGTATTTTTTCAAGCTCATCTAAAGCATCTCCCTCAATAATTCTTTCAGGCATGTACGAAAAATAAAAATCTTTTCCACATTTTAATTTTGAAACTTTTTCTAAAATTTTAATTAATAAATTCCTGGATACACCAACTTGTAACGTACCTCGCATTATTATTAAATCACCTTTTGATATTTTTTTACCAAGAGGTCTAAATATCTTAATTAGATTATTATTATTTGGCAAATTTTTATTTGTTATATTTGTGCCAACACAAATTATATATATTTGCGACTCTGATTTTAAAATATCATTTTCAAATTTTATTTTATTATTTTTTAAGGTGTTTTTTAAAAGGCCATCTAAATTTTTCTCATAAAATTCTATATTATTATTTTTTATATCTTTGATTTTTGAAGAATTTATTTCTAATCCAACTATATGTGAAAAATATTTTAATAAATGAATAGATAAAGTAAGGCCAATATGACCTAGTCCCAGAATACATATATTTTTATAGAGGGAGCTATTTTTAATGTTGTCATAGTTTAGCACTTTATGAATTGTTTTATCATCATTCAAAACTATTAAATCATCTACATTTTTTAAATTCCTTTTATTGAGTTCTTTCTTTATGAAAGTGTTAAGATTCCCGTTTAATTGTTCTTTTTTACAAACTATAGGATGTACATTAATTAATTTTGTAATTTTTGTATCTGGAGTAAATTTTTTTATAAACCTTCTAAAATCACCTAAAGTAAGTATTCCTATTAATTTTTTATTTTTATCTAAAAAGATAGCTGTTTTTAAATTAGAGTTTTTTTTAATACTTTTTTCTATTAACTTATTTGCTGTATTTAGATTTATATTATCTCTTAACACAACGAAATTTAATTTGTCCACGTTAGATCTCAACCTCTTCCCAGTTATATATCATTCTTTGAGATTTTTTATCATAGGAAGAAAATCTACCTCTATAGTAGTCTCTATTTAAAATTTCTTTATGAGATAAATTTCTTTTCGAAAGTCCAAAAGCTTTTTTGATATTATAATTATAATTTTCATTTAGGTAAGTTTTTTGATCTTTTTTACTTAATTTAGAAAAATTAACTACTTCTCTAATATCTTTGGGTTGGATTGATACGGGACCATCTTTAGTCTTACCTTTATCCAATATTGTTATATGTCTCTCTACTACTGAAGCACCTTTGTAAATTGCAATTTTAGAAGCAAAATTTCTAAATTTTCCAAATCCAAGTGAGTGATCTGAAAATCCGGCTTTACCAAATTTATTTTTTAGAAAATCAATTCGGTTTAAATGCATTTCGTTTAATGGTGTAGGATAAATTGTTACACAATGCAGGAAGGTGAAATTATTTTTTACAATTTCTGCAGCTTTATCTATTTCATTATCATAAGTTGCGCCAGTGGAAATAATTAAATTTTTAAAATTTTTTTTTAATTCCTTTAATAGCTTAAATGAAGCACAGTCGTAACTAGCAACTTTAATGGTGTTAAACCCAATGTTTTTAAGGTTTTTGATATCATTTCTTGAAAAACAAGTAACAGAAGGTTCAATATTTAATTGTTCACATAGCCTTACAAATTTTTCAAAATCTTTAAGATTTATCTCAAGTCTTTTTAATCTATTAAATTCTTCTTTGTATGGTCTTTTGATTCTATGAACTTTATTTTTAATTTTAATACCATTTTCGAACTCAGGTCTATATGTTAAATTTTTAGTATAAATAGATTGCAATTTAATTGTAGTAGCACCGTTCTCTGCACATTTTTCAGTCATTTTTTTTATATTTTCAAACTTTCCTAGATGGTTTTGGCAAAGTTCAGCTATAAAATTAAGTTTTTTCATAAATATATTTGAATTTGTTAAAAATAAAATTATCTGTTTTTAAAATTGACTCATTTGTTAAACCAGCAATATGATTGGTATAAATGAAATTGTCAAATTTATTATAATTCTTCAGAGTAAATACATTTTGTTTGTGCTCATTTTTAATAACATCAGTAGAATAAAAAATTAATTTTTTCCTAACAAGTTTCATTACTTGTTTTTCATCAACAACTTCACCACGGGATGTATTAATTAACAAACAATCTTTTTTTAATCTTTTTAGCTTATCTTTGTTAAAAAAATTGGAATTTTTTTTATTCAATGGAATATTTATAGTTATAATATCACAGTTTTTAAGAATATAGTTAAGCGAAGCATTTTTGCTAAAACTATTTTTTTTATTTTCAATATCATATGTATAAATAGATGCTCCAAAAGCATTAAGGATTTTTGATACTTTGTTTCCAATTCTCCCCAAACCAATTATCCCTATTTTTTTTTTATATATTTCTTTTCCAATATAATCTTCTCTTTTTTTTAATTTTGATAAATCTTTAATTTTTCTAAGACTCAAGAGAATTAATGTAATTGTAAACTCAGTAGAAGCTGCAATATCTCTAAGAAATTTTATTTCATCTTTTAATGTTATTACTTTAATTTCTTTATTATCAAAATATCTTTTATCTATATGATTTATTCCTGTAGTGGGACTTAATATATATTTTATATTATTTTTTTTTCTAAATTTTAATTTATGAGAAAATCTCAATAAAATAATTTCATAATTATAAAATACTTTATCAAAATTCTTTTGACTTAAATTTAAAAATTTACACTTAAACATCTTCTTTAGAGAAAATTTAATTTTTTTACTCATTAGATTTTCAGAAGGACAAATTAGTTTCATTTCTTTAATATTTTAAAAGTTTAAAAAGTTTTAAATCTTCTGTTGTATCTATATTTGTAGTTTCAGCTCCTTTTAACTCATATCCATAACATCTATCACCTACTAATGTTTTTTTTTGAAAAAAATAATTTCTATTAATTATATAAAATGAACCAGATCTTATAAATATTTTTGGTAATTTTTGTCTTGGATCCATGTTTTCATATTTGAAATTCATAAAATTATAACAAAATTTTTTTTTAATAATTTTCATTCTATATGGATGATTTCCACCAACATTAGATATAGATAAAATACTATTATACTCTTTTTTAAGTAAAATTTTCATTCCATTTATAATTTTTTTAAAATCTCTTACTGGACAGGTTGGTTGTAATAATAAAATGCCAAAAAATTTTTTTTTAAGTTTCTTTTCAATTTTATTTAATTCATACCAAACAACATCTTTGGTAAGTGCTTTATCTCCTGATAATTTTTTTGGCCTAAAACCATAAAATTTTAATTTATTCTTAAGGCATATTTTTTTAATTTTTTTTGAGTCAGTGCTAATAACAATATCACAATAGTCCTGAAGTTTTTTAGCTGTATCAATTGTGAATTGTATTAATGGTTTATTTTTAATTTTAACTATATTCTTATTTTTTATCCCTTTAGACCCAGCTCTTGCAGGAATTACACACAGAAAATTTTTATTCATGAGTAGAAATTTTAATTCCTTAATTTTTAAGTTAATTATTATTTTTATAATATAAAATAAATAATTTTAAATATTATATCTTATTTTTATTTAATTAATCCTCTAAAAGAAAATTAACATACCTATTTGCGCTTTTTTTATCTGAATATCCAAAATATTCTTCAATAAAATTTTTATTATATTTGGTATATATTTCTTTAAAATCAGACTCTAAATAATCTCTAATTTTCGTTGATAGTTCATTTTCATTATTAACTTCTATCAATTCATTACCAATATATTTTTTAAACAATAATCCATTTTGATAATCTGAAATTTCTTTGAAGTTTGGTATCAGGCAAGGAATACCAAGAGTTCTAGCTTCTATTAAGCTCAAAGAATTAATTCCAACCACAAGCTTACTTTGTCTTAAAATTTCTGACATGGTATATTCATCACAAATTATCTTAAGGTTATTAATTTCACGATCTATTTTTTTTTCTTTTTGAAACTTTAAATCTTCAATAAGCTTTTTCCAAATGTGTTCATATTTTATTTTAATAATAAATTCTTTATCATTAAATTTTGACGCTAAATCTATGAAAATTGAATGAACTTTTTCAAAATATAATTTTAAATTTGGATCGTTAGTTTCAAGTTGATGTCTTGCATCTCTGTTAATTAAAATATTACCAATATTATATCTGAATGAAGATAGAGTAATTTTATTTGGATTATCATTTTCTAATCTTACTAAATTATCCATTCTAGGACATCCTAAAGTAAAAATGTTTTTTGAATTTATTTTTTTTGTATTATTTATGATTTTTTTTACATTATCGTTATAAACTGCAATCAATGAATTAGGCTCAAATCTAATTAATTTTTGGTTTAATACTTTTAATTTACTTTCAAAATGAACTGGATCTATTGTATTTTCTTTATGAAGAAATATAAATTTTTTATTTAGTAAGTTTGAACCTTTCTCAAAAGCTTTATCTTGGAGATACCATAATGAAGGTGTAATAATTGAGTCAAATTTTATAAAAAAATTTAAGTATTTTAAGAAATAAAAAATAAACTTTGAATGTGCATTTAAGTATTCTGAAAAAAAAAGTGTATCTTTATAATCTGTCCAGAAAGTTGAAGTCATTCTTTTTCTGATAGTTTTAACAAATGGTTCGGTAAGTAAGGATAATCTTTTTTTATCGAAATAAACAAAAAGTAGTTCATTTGATTTGTCTAGTTCATATAAATCGTTCCAAAACCTCTCTTTATTTAATACAATAATTTTTTTTTTTATAACTTTTTTTATTAGATATTTTTTCTAAAAAAAATGTAAATAAAAATGCATAAATTAAAGCAAAAAAACTTGGAAATTTTCTTAATAAAATATGATAAAAATTAGTTATTTTATAAATCATGTAAATTGTAAATATAACATTTAAATAGTCATTCAACAAAGTTATATCAATACAATATAATTTTATCTCTAATCTATTAATCTAAAAACATAGTCCAAATTTATGCAACACTGTTAAATGAAGAGATATACACATGGTGCTTAGGTAAACTTTATCAAATCATAATAATTTTACTAAAGTACTTTAAATCAAAGAGAAAATTAATTAGTTATTAATTAAAATATATTATTAATTTATTATTGTAAAATAAGATTTTACGATAACATCATTACTTAGTTAGGAACAGGTAGATAAATTAAAAAATAAATAATACAAAATGATATTATTATATTGAAGTAAAGAATTAAAATAAGTAAATAATTATAAAATGATTATCGTCCGTTTAGTAAGAGCTTTAATTAATATATTTGATATTTTTCAACAACGAAAAATAATTAATTTTTTTAAAAAAAAAATCTCAATAACAAAAGAAATTGAATTTTTTGATGTAGGCTCTCATTTTGGTGAAACAGTTGAATTATTTTATAAAAATTTTAAAATAAAAAAAATTCATTGTTTTGAAGCCAGTCCTATAAATTTTGATATTTTAAAAAAAAATATTGAAAATAATGGGTTAACAAGTATTTGTGATCTTAATAATTTTGGTGTGGGGCATAAAAATTTTGATAGCCATATAAATCAAACAAAAGAGTCTTCTTCATCAACAATTAATGATTTGAACCTAAATTCGTCTTATTTAAAAAGAAAATTAAAAATTCTTAATATTAAAAAAAAAGATAACTTTTATAAAAAGATACCAATTAAAGTAAAAATTTTAGATGATTATGTTAAAGAAAAAAAAATAAAACAAATTGATATTTTAAAGATTGATACAGAAGGTTTTGAATATAATGTTATAAGAGGCATTGAGAAAAGTCATAATATTATAAGATATATTTATTTTGAACATCACTATGATGATATGATAATAAAAAACTATAAATTTAATGATATAAATAAAATACTTACAAAATTTGGTTTTAAAAAAATCTATAAGTCTAAAATGTATTTTAGGAAGTCTTTTGAGTATATTTATGAAAATTCAATAACATAAATAATGTTATACAATTTTTGATCTCAACAAATAGTAGTAAATCACCTCATATATCTAGTTATATTAATCTTAATTGAAACATGATTTTTATCATCCAGCCTATCTTTTTTTCAATGATTACAATATATGTATACGATTAATTAATTATTAATTTATTTTTAAACTTAGATATATTACCAGATCATGAATGATTTAACTTTAGTAATACCTGCAAAATATGAGAGTGAGTCTTTACCTATATTTTTAGAGGAAATTAAAAATCTAACATGTAAAAAACTAGTTGTACTTCAAGCAGACGATAAAATTACAATCAACTCAATAAAAAAGTTTAATGATGTTGAAATTTTTTGTCAAAAAGAATTAGGTTATGGAGCTGCTTTAATAGAGGGCATCAATTACACATCTACTAATTATTTTTGTATAATAAATGCTGATGGCTCAATGAATCCATCTGACCTTGAAAAAATGCTATTAAATATTAATAGAAATAAATTAGATTTTATTTTTGCAAGTAGGTATGAGTATCCGGGTGGAGGCAGCGATGATGATGATTTTATTACGTCAGTAGGAAACTTCTTATTTACAAAAATTGGAAATATCTTTTTTTCTCTAAAAATAACAGACATTTTGTTTACCTATGTTATGGGAAAAACTAAATCATTTAATGATCTGATGCTAACCTCGAAGGATTTTACACTTTGTGTTGAATTTCCAATTAAACTAAAAAGAAAACATTATCAATACTCAACCATTCCATCATATGAAAGAAATAGAATTGGTGGTAAAAAAAAGGTTAATGCTTTTAAGGATGGATTGTTAATTTTGATAAAAATGATAAAAATGTTTATTATTAGATGAAAAGAAAAATTGCATTAATTTTTGGTATCACAGGTCAAGATGGTGCCTATTTAGCAGAATTTTTAATAAAAAAAAAATATTTTGTTCATGGAGTTAAGAGAAGATCTTCATCATTAAATACCTCTAGAATTGATCATATTTATCAAGACCCCCACGACAGAAAAAGAAATTTTTTTTTACATTATGGTGATGTTACTGATGCGATATCAGTATCTTCAATTATTAAAAGAATTAAACCAGATGAAATTTATAATCTTGCTGCACAGTCTCATGTTTCGGTTTCTTTTGAAGTTCCTGAATATACAGCTAATGCAGATGCAATTGGTCCATTAAGAATTCTTGAGGCAATAAAATTTCATGGTCTTGAAAAAAAAACTAAGTTTTATCAAGCTGGAACATCAGAGATGTTTGGCAAAGTAAAAATAATTCCACAAAATGAAAAAACTCCTTTTTATCCAAGAAGCCCATATGGGGTAGCAAAAGTTTATGCACATTGGATAACTATAAATTATAGAGAAGCTTATAAAATTTTTGCAGCTAATGGAATTTTATTTAACCACGAAAGCCCAATAAGAGGTGAAACTTTTGTAACTAGAAAAATAGTAATTGCATTGTGTAAAATTAAAAACAAATTGCAAAAAAAATTATTTTTGGGAAATTTAGAAGCAAAGAGAGATTGGGGTCACGCAAGAGATTATGTTGAGGCTATGTGGAAAATATTACAAAGAAAAAAACCTGATGACTATGTAATATCAACAGGAAAACAATATTCAGTAAAAGAATTTGTAAACTTAGTATTAAAAGAGCTCAGTATTAGACATACTTGGAAAGGTAAGGGAATTGATTTAAAATGTTATGATCAAAATGGAAATAGTATTATTGAATGTGATAAATCATATTTTAGACCATTAGAAGTAGACACACTGCTAGGAGACTCAAGCAAAGCCAGGAAGGAATTAAATTGGAAGCCTAAATATAATATTAAAAAATTAGTTAAAGAAATGGTTAGTTCTGAGTTAAAATCCCTTACTTTACATGATTAATCTAAATTCTAAAATTTATGTGGCAGGACATAATGGTTTAGTAGGAAGCGCAATTGTAAGAAAGTTAAAGAAAAATGGTTATAAAAAAATTATCACAGCAACTAAAAATAAGCTTAATTTAACAGATCAAAATAAAGTACTAAAGTTTTTAAAAAAAAAAAAACCTGATTTTATTTTTATTGCAGCTGCCAAAGTAGGAGGCATTTTAGCAAATAATACTTATAAAGCAGATTTTATTTATCAAAATATATCTATACAATCTAATTTAATTCATGGTGCTTATTTATGTGGAATAAATAATTTAATATTCTTAGGTTCTAGCTGTGTTTATCCAAGAGATTGTAAACAACCAATAAAAGAAAGCTATCTTTTAACTGGAAAATTAGAAAATACAAATGAAGCATATGCGATAGCAAAAATTGCTGGGATTAAAATGTGTGAAAGCTATAATGAGCAATATGAAACAAATTATAAATGTTTAATGCCGACAAACACTTTTGGACCAAATGATAATTATACAGATTTAGTATCTCATTTTGTTCCTTCTTTGATAAAAAAAATTCATAAAATGAAAGAAAGTAAAAATGATAAAATAATATTGTGGGGAAGTGGCAAACCTAAAAGAGAGTTAATTTATGTTGATGATATAGCTGATGCTTGTATTTTTTTTATGAAAAAAAAAACAAAACATTCGATTATTAATATTGGATCTGGCAAAGATTACTCAATAGAATATTATGCAAGATTATTTGCAAAAGTAATATTTAAAAATAAAAAGATATATATTAAATATGATAAATCAAAGCCAGATGGAACTAAAAGAAAAGTTATGGATATATCATTAGCAAAAAAGTATGGATGGAGTGCTAAAAAAAAATTAAAAAAAGCAATAGAGGATACATATAAATCTTATTTAAAAGAAATGAAATTATGAAATTTCAATTATTGCTTTTTGTAAATATCAGTTATAGTTTTAATTCCAATAGCCCCCAAAATTATTAGCAAAGGTTCTATTTCAGACCTATATCTTGGATTACCCATACCTATAGTTGGTATTAGAAGTACAAAAATTAAACTAATAATTAATAAAATATAAAGACTAAGATTTTTGTTTTTAAAAATTGCAATTACGCCAGCTATTTGCACTAGTCTCATGATAAATAAAAAAAACATACTCAAAGACCAAAAAAAATAATTAAATTCAGTAAAAGTTTTTTTTATCAAAATATTAAATTTTTCTAAGAAAGAATTACCATCCAATAAAGAAAAATTTTTAAATTCAATTGTGAAATTTGGGTATATTTCAACTAAAGATGAATGAAGTAGCAATTTTGTGTAAGAGGCAAATATTGACAAAACTACCTTATGTTTGTCCATTTCATTGAAAAAATAATTAATCCCAATTTTCATTGCAATTTTACTTTGTTCAACCTTATCGAAGTTATCTTTAGAGACCTCTTGTTGGTATTTTTTATCAAGATGCTCAAGAACCTCAATATTTCTAGATCCACAACCATACTTTTGGGATAAGCAAGGAATTATCCATTTATTGAGATGTATTCCAGACTGTGTTGTATATGCAAATTTTTCATAAGTATTGTAATGTCTGGCAAATTGAACTCCTAAAGATAAAAAGTAAGATAAAATAAGCAAACAAATCAACTTAAACTTTAACATTTTTGAAAATTGTTGTTTTAAGACAAAGAAAATTATTATTGGAAAAGTTAAAACTATACTTAATTGAAAAATAGGTCTTGTAAGCATCATCAAAAAAATCAAGAAAGACATAAAGTAAAAATACTTTTTATTCTTTAATAAATAAAAATTTGTAAAATTGTATATAAATAAAGTTATAAAAAATATAAAAAGGCAATTTGGTAAAAAGACTGAAAATCTGTAATTAATACTTAAATTGAACAATAGAGTTAAAAGAATTATTAGATTGTTTCCAATTTTTAATTTTTCTAAAGTTTTTATAAGATAAAAAAAAGTTAAAAATCCCAAAAAAGACTGAGAGATTAATAATGCATGGAGATTATTGTTACCAAAAATTTTAAATATTAACGAAATAAAAAGTGGATAAAGTGGCAATCTTTGGCTTAGAGTATCAGTTGAAGAGTTTTCTAACCATTTTTGAGCAATAGAAATATATTTCATACTTTCAGTTGCACCCCTATAGTCAACAAAATCAGTAGAAATAACAACCAAACAAAAAATTAACGGATTTAGACAGATTAAAATTTTTAAATAATTCAATTTTCTTTGATTAGTCTCTAAATTTAAATAATAAGACATAATCAATTAACTTTCTATTTTTTTTATAATTGTCTTACAAAGTATTACATTTATTTGCATAGATAGTATTGATGACATAGATATTTATATGATTTATATGTTAATTATTTAGAAATAGAAATTATATATTTTTTATGTAACAAATAAGAATAGATTAAAATTATGCTAAATATAATTAGTGAAATTGCTAATGGATATTATGGAAATTTAGCCATATCCAAAAAATATATCGATATAGCTGTAAGAGCAAAAGCAACTGCTATAAAATTTCAAATCGCTTATGCTGACGATATGCTTCATCAAAAAGATAAAATATTTGATATAATAAAAAATAATGAGATGAGCTTATTAAATTGGAAAAAAATTAGAAATTATGCAAAAAAAAATAAAATTAAATTCTATATCGATATAGATGGTGAAAAAGCCTACGATGTAGCTAAAAAGCTTAACCCTGACGCTGTAAAAATACATACAACATCTTTTTTTGATAAAAGGTTGTTGTCTAATTGCTTATTGACATTTAAAAAGATATATATTTCGATAAGTGGCATTCATGAAAATGAAGTAAATAAACTATATACATACCTAAAATCTAAAAAAATTTTAAGCAAAATAGTTTTTTTATTTGGACATCAAAATGTTCCAACTGAAATTGAAGACACTAATTTATCAAGGCTTATCTATTTTAAAAAAAAATATAAAAATTTAAATTTTGGTTTTATGGATCATATAAGCGGCTCATCTCCCTATAAATATTCACTATCAGTTTTAGCTTTAGGGCTTGGAATAGATTGTTTTGAAAAACATTTAACCATTTCTAGGAAAAAAAAATTAATTGATTCAACTTCAGCTTTAGAAGGAAGTGAATTTAAAAAATATGTTGAATTATTACACGATCACCAAAAATCTCTTGGTAGGTATAATAAGAAATTAACAAATAGTGAGAAATTATATCGAACTAATTCTTTAACAGTAATTCACTCCAAAACTATTATAAAGATGAATCAAAAAATTACTTATAATGATATAACGCATAAAAGACCTTTGATACTATCAAATGAACACATAGTTAATCCTGATAAAGTTATAGGAAAAATCTCAAAATTAAAAATAGAAACTAACCAACCAATAAAATTAAATCAATTAAGATGAGAAAACTCGTGGCCGCTTTAGCATGTCGGAATACAAGCAACAGGCTTTATGGAAAACCTATGCAAAACCTTGATGAGAACAAGACAATACTAGAAGAATTAGTAAACTCTATAAAAACACATAAAATAGTAAAAAAAATTTGCCTTGGAATTGCTGAAGGGTCATCAAATTATTCCTTTAAACAATATGCAATTAAGAATAATTTAAATTATATATTTGGAGATGAGTTGGATGTTCTAAGTAGATTGGTTAAATGTGGAAAACATTCTAAGGCTACAGATATATTGCGAATTACAACTGAAAATCCATTTGTCTATTTGGATAATATAGAAACTGTTTGGAAAATTCATAAAAAAAACAATAATGATTTAACAGCAACAGACGGAGGACCTCTAGGTACACATTTTGAAATTTTTAAATTAGAGACTCTTCAAATTTCTCATAAAAAAGGTTTAAAAAAACATAGAAGTGAACATTGTGACTCTTATGTAATGGATAATCTTAAAAAATTTAAAGTTCAAATTATAGAGTTACCCAAAAAACTTCTTAAGTCAAAATATAGATTAACAGTAGATAACCCAGAAGATTTAATATTATGTAGAAATATTTATAAAAAATTCAAAAAACAATCTCCTAATATTTCCTTAAAAAAAATTATCGGTTATCTGGATAAAAATCCAAAAATAGCTAATGTGAACTTACAATATCCAAGAATGACAAGAATCTGGCCAAAATCGTTATACATTTAATCTTAAAAAATATTTCATTTGATTTACTATTACTAAAACTTTATTACTATACTGATAAATCAGAACTTAGAGTTTTTTAATTTTATTAACTATTTTTATTTAGGTATTAAAAAATATTACGTGAATTTTTCAAAAAAAAAATTTGATCAAAATGGTTATTGTGTATTTAATTTTAATAAAAAATTAATTTTAAATACTAAAAAAAAGATTTTTCATTTAATCTCATCTGCTTTAAGTGAAAAACATAAGATAAATAAGATTACAGAAAAAAAAATTATTAATTTTTACCACTCTAATTATAAGAATGATATTGTTAGAATATTAGATCATGTAGGCTTTTTTTCAGAATTATATTCATTTGCAAATCAAAAAAAAATTATTGAAATAACTAATAAAGCAGGTTTGAAATTTCCTGTAATTGGGTTTAATAATAAAGGTGGTAGGGGTGGATTGCCATTTTTATATTCTTTTCCTAATGATAAAAAAAGATATTATAAAGCTCACCAAGATATTTTTTATTTACCCTATTCCATGAATAGCGTAACTCTGTGGGTGCCTTTACAAAATACTACAAAAAAAAATGGAGCACTAAAAGTTATACCAAAAAGCCATATAAATTATGATCTTTTAGGTCATTCAGCTAAAGATGTAAAAAATAATAAATTGAATAAACATTATACTGAAAAAGATTTTAAAACAGTAGATGTCAAATTGGGACAAGCATTAATTTTTAGTAGTTATTTGGTCCATAAAAGTGGAAGTAATAATTCTAATGAAGTTAGAATGTCATTTAATGTAAGGTATAATGATCTGTTAGATAAAGAATACATAAACAGAGGTTTGTCCTTTGATAAATTTCCTGATAAAAATTTAATTGATTTGTAAAAATGAAAAATATTTTAATAATTGCAGCTCATCCAGATGATGAAATATTGGGTTGTGGAGGATTAATTGCTAAAAATATAAGAAAAAAAAACAAATTAAGAGTTATTTTTTTGGCCGAAGGTATAACGGCAAGATATTCGAATGAAGAAATAAATCTCCCAAAAGTAATAAAAAAATCTAATCAGAGAAATAAGAATGCAATATTAGCTTTGCAAGAG
>MDTC01166665.1_pt1 | contig 15004 bp, 7 predicted proteins | sample 811181 | NCBI WGS metagenome assembly MDTC01 (sample SAMN05326644, study PRJNA326480) | marine metagenome | isolation source: seawater | place: Pacific Ocean: North | collected 2011 | reverse complement strand
TAAGGAAAAATCAGTTGAAATCAAGGTGGTTAACTTAAGGGGGGTTGATTCGAGCGGTATGCTTTGTTCGGAGGCGGAGTTGGGAATCGGTGACGATTCTTCAGGATTGCTCCTACTCCCTGAGAGTTATGAGATTGGAGTTGACCTTCGAGAAGTAATGAAACTAGAGGACATTAGTGTTGATCTCGATTTGACTCCCAATCGCGGTGATTGTCTGAGTATCAGAGGGCTGGCAAGGGAAGTAGGCGCGCTCACAAGAAAAGAACCTAAGTCACCCATAGGAGGGAAAAATCTTCCGCTATCGTGCGATGACGTTGTTAGCGTTGAGATATTTGATGGGGAAGCCTGTCCTCTATATATGGGAAGAGTTATTCGTGGGATAAATTCCAGCGCAACCACTCCGATATGGATGAAGGAGAGACTTCGGAGATGTGGCGTAAGAAGCATCGATCCAGTAGTGGATGTCACTAATTATGTTCTTCTTGAATTGGGGCAACCGCTCCACGCATTCGATTTAGACAAATTAGGCAAGCGCATCCAAGTGCGAAAAGCTTTTATAGATGAGACGCTGGTACTGTTGGATGGAAAAAGCGTAAAGCTAGATGAAGAGACGTTAGTGATTGCCAATGATGATGAGGCGTTAGCGATTGCTGGGGTAATGGGTGGTAAAAGCACTGCGGTGGATGATCGCACATCTAACGTATTTTTAGAGTGTGCTTTTTTTTCCCCTTTAGCCGTCGCTGGAAAAGCTCGTGTCTATGGTTTGCACACTGATGCCTCTCACCGTTATGAGCGAGGCGTTGATTATAAGCTTCAAGCGATTGCACTGGATAGAGCTACTGAATTGCTCTGTGATATTGTTGGCGGAAATATAGGACCGGTAACGATCGCGCAGAAAGAATTGCCGATTGAGCGTAAAATTAACCTGAGTTTTTTGAATGTAGAGCGGCTGTTAGGTGTAAAAATAGATCGTGATGAGATTGTCTCTATTCTCTCATGCTTAGGAATGCCCCCGCTCGAACTTACCAATGAAAGTATTACCGTAACGAGCCCTTCATACAGATTCGATCTAGAAATAGAAGCTGATCTAATTGAGGAGATTGCGAGGGTGCACGGTTACAATAGTCTGCCAAAAATACGAACTTTTAGTGCTCAAAAATTCGTTGCAAAGCCCGAGTCAGCACTCAGTGATACAAGAATAAAACGGCATTTAGTAGCCCGAGGTTTTAATGAAGTTATTAATTATAGTTTTATTGATCCGGGGCTCTCTCTTCTTGCTGCTCCGGAAGACACTATCTTGCGTCTCAAAAACCCGATTTCCGAAGATATGTCAGCAATGCGTCCGAGTTTAATGCCCGCTCTTTTGATGACTTTAAAATACAATATGAATAGACAGCGTGAGAGAGTTCAGTTATTCGAAAGCGGGATGGTATTTGAACAGACATCCAGTGGGATTAATCAATTCGACACTATTGCGGGGATTATTGCTGGGCCTCGAAATCCTAAATCATGGGTAAATGGAAAAGATCTGTTTGATTTCTTCGACCTCAAGGGTCATGTGGAATCTCTACTTGGCTTGACAGGTGGTATCGAGGAGTTCAGGTTTTTGCCTCAAGCTCACAGGTTATTGCACGAGGGTCAATGTGCCAGTGTTCTACGTAACAATGGTGTCATAGGGTCCCTGGGGAGACTTGATCCGAGGCTTGCTCGTGAATTAGATATACCTCCGCTGACCTTTTTATTTGAATTAAATTTATCAGAAATTCGTTCTGGAAACTTAACCGAGGTTTCTGTTCTTTCAAAGTTTCCTGAGGTTAATAGAGATATATCGATTATTGTGGCTGATGACATTGCCGCTGCTGACATTACTGAATGCATAAGCGAGCGAGCGGGAGAATTTCTTGTGGATGTTGCGATCGTTGACTTATATCGCGGTCAAACCATTGGGGAAGGTAAAAAAAGTATCGCTATAAGCTTGACGTTACAGCATCATTCGCGCACTCTAGATGACCAAGAAGTGAATGTGATAATTAACAAGTGCATCAATGAGCTAGAGACTAGATTTAAAGCTAAGCTGAGGCATTGAATGAGGATTGCAAAATGAACGAGGGCGCCCTGACAAAGGCTGATATGGCCGAGCGTTTATTTGAAGAACTTGGTTTTAACAAGAGGGAAGCCAAAGATTTAGTAGAGAAGTTTTTTGAAGAGATAAGGCTATCCCTCGAGAGTAATGAGCAAGTGAAACTTTCTGGTTTTGGGAATTTCGATCTTCGCGATAAAAGAGAGCGGCCAGGAAGAAACCCAAAGACTGGTGAAGAAATTCCAATTAACGCGAGGCGAGTGGTGACCTTCCATCCAGGACAGAAACTAAAGTCCAGAGTCGAGGGTTACGTTGGAACTGATCGATAAACAAGAGCTTCCTGTTATACCTGCTAAGCGATATTTTACTATAGGCGAAGTAGCGGCCTTGTGCCTAGTAAAGCCACATGTTTTAAGATATTGGGAAGCAGAGTTTCCGCAGCTTAAGCCAGTGAAGAGAGCAGGCAATAGGCGTTATTATCAGTATGATGAGATCATTCTTGTCCGCCAAATAAAGAATCTTCTATATGAGCAAGGTTATACTATCGGAGGAGCGAGATTGAAAATGGCTGAGCGGAATGCTTCTTCAACTAAGGAGCGGTCTAGCTCGAAAAACAATCCTCTGGCGGATATTGTTAAGGATTTAGATAACCTAATAAAGAGTTTATAACCCATAGGGGGCTTAACCCCGCTCGATAAAGATAGTTTCTCGATTTCGGGGCGTAGCGCAGTCTGGTAGCGCACTACACTGGGGGTGTAGTGGTCGTCGGTTCAAATCCGGCCGCCCCGACCATCTTTTAGTATTACCGTAAGGCTCCACTCAACCCATTAGGTTTGCTTTTTTTGTGAAATATGGCTATCCCGCGGTTTTCTGTTGGTTTGGGGTGTCTATGGTTTTTTCAGAAATTCATGATGATTGCGATGCTGAGTAATAAAAAGCCTTCAAGAATTTCAGCTAGCTCTATGTTCTTACGTAGTCATTTCATATACACTTTCCAAAAGTCTAGTGTGAGTCTCTGGGCTGTCCATATCTGTTTTTTATAGTGTAATTTCATGCGCCTTAAAAGTATTAAGCTTGCCGGTTTTAAGTCCTTTGTTGATCCAACCTCGATTGAGTTTCCCTCTAATCTTTGCACAGTTGTCGGCCCAAACGGCTGCGGAAAATCGAACGTTATTGATGCGGTACGCTGGGTTATGGGTGAAAGTTCTGCAAAAAATCTTCGTGGCGAAAGCATGACGGATGTTATTTTTAATGGATCTGGTGGACGAAAGCCTGTTGGTCAGGCGAGCGTAGAGCTGATTTTTGATAATGATGATCACAAGCTAGCTGGTGAATTCGCTAATTTTTCTGAGGTATCAATTAAGCGTAAGGTTGATCGTGACGCACAGTCAACCTATTCGTTGAACGGTACTAAGGTGCGGCGCAAGGATATCACGGATGTTTTTTTGGGAACGGGGCTTGGAGCACGCAGCTATTCGATCATAGAGCAAGGAATGGTTTCAAATTTAATTGAGTCGAAGCCAGAAGAGCTGAGAGTTTTTATAGAAGAGGCTGCGGGGATTTCTAAGTATAAAGAGAGGCGAAGAGAAACTGAATCTCGTATAAAGCGTACCAAAGATAATTTGGCCAGGCTTGCTGATATTAGGGAGGAGCTGGGCCGGCAATTGTCGCATCTACAGCGTCAATCAATAGCCGCAGAGAAGTATGAGGACTTAAAAAAAAATGAAAGAAGCTTAAAAGCTGATTTAGATGCTCTGAATTGGGCGGAGCTTGATACGGAAATTAAAGGAATCCAGAGGCTTGTTGGTGACGACGAAGTGATAATAGATGCATCTGTTGCAAGCCAGCTTGAAGTTGATGCTGAAATTGAAAATCGGCTCGTTCAAAGTTCAGCATTATCAGACTTGCTAGAGGAGGTCCAAGCTCGCTTCTATGACTTGGGCAACAATGTGGCGCGAGTCGAGCAATCAATAGAGCACCATAAAGAGAAAACTCAAAAAATAGAGGAGGATTTGTTTGAGTCGAAAAACTCTTTTGAACAAACACAAAAAGAGCTTAACGTCGATTTACGACGCATTACCGCTCTTGAACAGAGACTTATTGAGATTGCGCCGTCCCTTGAAATGGCCCGAGCTACAGAAAAGGCATCGAGCGAGAGTTTGCAAAAGGCAGAGGTTGTGCTTCAAGACTGGCAAGATCATTGGGAAAAATTTAATACAGAAGCTGAGGCACCAAGACAGGTATCAGAGGTAGAGCAGGCTAGAATCTTGCAGCTTGAAAAAATTGTTCAGAGAGGTATCGAGCGCAAAAATCGTCTGCAAGAAGAGATCGAGAAACTTAAAAGTGGTAATGATAGAGAAACGCCTTTTAAGCCAGATTCTGAAATAGACATTTTGGATGACTCAATTGATCTTATGCATAAAGAATCACGAGCATTCGGAGGCCAGATTTCCCAATTCCGGATTGACTTAGAGACTAACGATGACGCTGTCGATAAAGTGCGTAACACTTTGCAGAAGGCAAGGGGAGAGCGTGCATCGTTAGAAGCCCTCCAGCGAGCGTCGACTGGTCGAGATAGGGAAAATGTCAATGCTTGGCTCAACCAGAAGGGGTTGGGGCAGGCATCAAGAACCGTTGAAAGTCTCAAGATTGAAGCAGGGTGGGAATACGCTGTTGAAGTTGTATTAGGCAAATCCTTGCAAGCCGTAGTTGTTGATAACCTTGATGAATTTTTTGCCTTAATAGGAGATTTTCCGAAAGGCGCGGCGGAGTTCGTGCAAGGAAAAAACCAAAGAAAGAGTGTTTCGACTCGGGTCGATAATCGAAAAACAATGGCGTCAGTGGTTGATGGAGATTTTGCTAATTGGGAATCGTTAAGCAATATATATTTAGCTGAGACCTTGGAAGAGGCATCGGCGTTGAGGAGTACTTTGGGTAACCTTGAGTCTGTCATTACCAAGCGAGGTGTTTGGATGGGAGCAGAATGGTTAAAACTCGATGACCAAAGTCAAAAAGAAACGGTGGTTGAGCGTCGAGAAAGAATAGCGTTGCTAAGTTCTGAAATTCAGAAAGAAGAGTCCAAATTACGAAATCTTCTTGAAGATCAAAATCAGTTCGGGAAATTAATCTCAGACACAGAAATCAAGCGAGAAAATTTACAAATCGAAATTGCGATTAAAACAAAAGAATCGGGTCGGTTACGCAGCGAATTTAGCGCTCGAAAAGCGAAGCTGGAGGAGGCTGAGTCTCGATTAGTTGATGCGCAATCTGAGCTAGTAGAGTTAGAAAAACAAATTGAGGTGGAGCAAAGTAATATTACAAGTTCGAGGTCTAAGCTGCAGTTTGCGCTTGACGGAATGGAAGTAAATGTAGCTGAGAGAGATGAGCTTGAGTTGAAAAGAGTGGATCTTCAAAACAAGTTGCAGCTCGCTAAAGAAGAATCTAGAACCGAAAAAGAGAAGGTGCATTCGTTCGAGCTTGATAAACAGGCGGTCCATGCCCAGCTTAAAACAACTCGAAGTGCGATGGATCGCATGGCCTCTCAAGTCCAGAGGAGCGGAGAGAAGATTTCGATATTAGAAAATCAATTACATGAAGCTGATGAACCGCTGATTAAAATGGGTAGCGATCTTGAACGGTTTTTGGAGCAGAGGTTAGAGGTTGAAAAGGAATTGGCTGAAGCCAAGGCAAAATTAGACGCTAACGAGTTCGATTTGCGCAGTCTTGAAAAGAAACGAAATGAAATTCAGGTGCGCGTCACCGAATTACGTGAATCACTTACTGAGAAGAAATTAAAAGGCGAAGGCGCTACTGTAAAACGAGAAGCATTCTTAGAGCGATTAGTGGATGCTGGTTTAAACATTCAGGATATTTTAGAGAATATGCCCGAGGGAAAAACTATTAAAGCGCTTGAAGAGGAATTAGAAAAGTTAGAGGGTAAGATTCATCGGTTGGGGCCCATAAACTTGGCAGCTATTGACGAATTTACTCAGAGGTCTGAGAGAAAGCTATATCTTGACCAACAAAATGAAGATTTAGAAAGAGCGTTGGCGACGCTGCAGAACGCAATTAAGAAAATAGATAAGGAGACTCGAACAAGGTTTAAAGACACATTCGAGGTTGTGAACAAGGGTTTGCAGACGCTCTTTCCTAAAGTGTTTGGAGGCGGGCATGCCTATCTTGAGATGACCGGCGAAGACTTGCTGGATACTGGGGTAGCCATAATGGCGAGACCGCCTGGGAAACGCAACAGTACCATACATCTGCTCTCAGGCGGGGAAAAGGCTTTGACTGCTATCGCATTAGTTTTCTCTATTTTTCAGTTGAACCCGTCTCCTTTTTGCATGCTTGACGAGGTAGATGCCCCTCTAGATGATACTAATGTCGGGAGATACGCAAATCTTGTAAAAGAGATGTCAAAAAGTGTGCAGTTTATTTTTATAACGCATAATAAAATAACTATGGAAATGGCAAATCAATTACTTGGGGTCACGATGCATGAGCCTGGGGTTTCGCGCATCGTAACGGTTGACATAGAAGAGGCTGCGAAATTGGCTGCAATGTAGTCCTGGTTTTTTGTGCAGAGATTAAGTGCTCATCTGTTTGTATACTTTTTTGTTAAAGAAGATGCTCGTCTGGTCTGATAACCATTATTGTAACAATAAGAACAGGTTTTATATCTCCCGATGATTGAACGTGACACGATTATATTAGTTTTGGGTCTCTTAGTGGTTGGCGTTTTCGTTCGTGGTTTAATCGTTGCAGTTCGCGCTCGCCGAAATCAACTTCGTTTTGCATTAGAAAAAAATATTTCTGATATCGAAGATCCGGACGATCTTAACCTTGCAGAGTTACCGCAAGGAGGTGCTAGAGTCGTTTCGAAAAGAAAGTCAGACGAAGAATTTAGCGATGAAAATAAAAAACCTACTCGTTCCCCGGCTAATCCTGATGAGCGTGTCTTTTTAGATAAGCCAGAAACTCAAGGTGTCTCTGAGTTGGATTTAAATGACCCAGAAGATGAATTGTTCAGTCTTGTCGCGTCAGATGAGGGGAGTGAGGCGGAAAAACATGAATCGAACTTAACGGACCCTCCTGAGGAAGAGGGGGAAGGTTTTGCATTTGATTTTGAAACGCCTTCAACTACATCTGGTTTTGCTGACGATAAACAGAAGGATCTTAATGAAGCCACGGAAGAAAATTTTTCCGTCTCGGCAGAGGACAGAATTGGTTTCTCAAAGGCTCCAGATAGATCATCGAAAGTCGCTGCTGCTGCGATTGAATTCGCCGGGCATGGTAAGTCTTTTTTCTCACGACTTCGAAAGGAGAGAAGCCATAGTTTGGAAACAGACGTAGGTTCAGATTCAGCTTCAGCTTCAGATTCAAACTTAAACTTAAACTCTGAAGGGGACGATCTTTTATTTTCCGAATACTCGAATGCAAACGATCAAATTGCGGCTGGTGACCTGAGGGTGAAAGACGAGCAGCACTCGCGTTTAGCACCGAAAGAGAGAGATATGGAGAGCTCGGTAGATGCTACTTCGTGCGCTGAAGATAAACATGTGTCAAAGCAGCCAACTGAGATTCTAGTCGTAAATGTCATGGCAACAGAAGGTCGTTTAATTCGCGGCGACGAGTTGCTAAATTTTTTCCAGGCCCACGCGTTGTTTTACGGTGAAATGAATATTTTTCATAAGTATGTAGATGATGAGTTTAAAAACCCTTCGATTTTTCGCGTCGCGAATATGCTTAATCCAGGGACTTTTGATTTAAAAAAAATGGGTGAATTTACAACCTTTGGAGTCAGTTTTTTCTTATCCTTGCCTTCATGCATGAACAATTTTGATGCATTTGAATATATGCTTCTGGTTGCGAAAAACTTGCAAGAATCACTCGGGGCAGAAATGAGGGATGATCAAAGGAATGCAATGACTGAACAAACTATTGAACATTACAGACAAAGAGTAAGAGATTTTGAATTAGCCAGTTTGCGTGCCCACGGTAATAGCCAATAGAGTGGTTAAAGAGTCGGAAAAACAGTCGCTTGAGATACCAGATCACATAGTCGAAGAGGTTTCAGAGCTTCGTCGGTTGGTTGGTTTTCATAACCATCAGTACCACACTCTCGATGACCCTAAAATTCCAGATGTTGATTTCGATTCTCTCTTAACAAGACTTGAGCTATTAGAGAAAGAATGGGCGTTGTCGACTGAGAGTTCTTCAAGTCGTGATGTTGGGGGCCCTGTATCGGAGAAGTTTTCACAGATAGTGCACTTGCTTCCGATGTTGTCACTGGATAAGATTTTTCATTTTGATGATTTTTTCTCATTTGAAGAAGGTGTTAAAAATCGCTTGCTTGAGAATTGCCCGTCGGTATATAGCTGTGAGCCGAAAATCGATGGAATAGCGATTAGTTTGCTTTATCGGAATGGAGATTTAGTGCGTGCTGCGACGAGAGGGAATGGTGTCGTTGGCGAAGATGTTACACACAATATTCTCACAATTAATAGTATTCCTAAGAAACTTAAGGATTTCGATAAGAGTGCCGTATTGGAAGTCCGCGGCGAGATCTATTTGGGCAAGAGTGATTTCGCACTTTTAAATGCGCGAAAATTGGCTAACTTTCAAAAAACATTTGTAAATCCACGAAATACAGCAGCTGGTGCGATAAGGCAGTTAGATCCGGGTTTAACGAGAGAAATACCCTTACAGTTTTTTTGTTATGGTATTGGTCATACTGAAAATATTAGTTTTACAGATTCTCTGACAGATGTTTTTACGCAGTTGAGTGAGTATGGGCTTCCTGTAAATGAGAGGCAGCAAATTTGCACAGGTGCTCGTCAGGTTATTAAATACTGTGAAAAGTTGCAAAGAGATCGGGACTCTCTCGATTATGAAATTGATGGAGTAGTTCTCAAACTTGACGATTTGGCGCTTCAGAATCGATTAGGGGTCCGTGCAAAGTCTCCGCGTTGGGCAGTAGCTTATAAATTTCCAGCTGAAGAAAAGGAGACAACTGTTTTAGGTGTTGACTTTCAAGTTGGGCGGACTGGTGCGATAACGCCTGTTGCACGGCTTCAGCCGATATTTGTTGGTGGGGCGACGATAAGTAACACTACCTTACATAATATGGCTGAGATTACTCGATTAGGTTTATGTGTTGGAGATAAGGTACTAGTTCGAAGGGCTGGAGACGTCATACCAAAAATAGTATCAGTTATAGAGCCGGCCAGACCAGAATTGCGTAAAATTATAAGTATTCCGTCATCATGCCCCGTTTGTGGTGCCGATTTACAGCGCAGCGGAGAGATTATGTATCGATGCTCTGCTGGCTATTTATGTAAAGCGCAGCTAAAAGAATCAATTAGACATTTCTCTTCAAGGAACGCGCTAAATGTTGATGGGCTCGGGGACAAGTTGATCAGCCAGTTAATTGATGCTGGGCTTGTAGGTGATCCGGCAGACCTCTTTGAGCTTGATCAGTCTGAGCTTATAAAGCTCGAGCGCATGGGTGAGAAGTCGGCTCGAAACATTTTGCTGGCTATTGATAAAAGCCGAAACACAACGTTATCACGCTTTTTGTTTGCGCTTGGGATTCGTGAGGTGGGGGAGACGACCGCAGTCTCATTAGCGAATAACTTTCAAAACTTAGATGATCTTGTTGGTGCGTCACGTGAATCACTTGAAGAAATTGAGGATGTTGGTCCAGTCGTTGCAGCCAATATTGTCAGTTTTTTTTCTGATCTGAATAATCTAAAGATGGTTCGAAAACTTGAACAACTTGGTGTTAGTGTTGAACACACAAATACGCCGAGTCGGATTAAAAATTCGGCTTTTGCGGGCAAAGTATTTGTCGTTACAGGAAGTTTGATGACGATGAAACGGGAGGAGTTGAAAAGAAAAGTGCTGGGCCTTGGAGCAAAATTTAGTGGTTCCGTTTCAAAAAGTACGGATTATTTGGTTGCGGGCGATGGCAGTGGAAGTAAGCTTGCTAAGGCGGAGAATTTAGGAGTAAAGGTTATCAATGAGCAAAAATTTATTGAGTTGATATCAATGTCTAAGTCAGGAGAGAGCTAATTATGTCATGGTGGGGAAGGGTGGTAGGTGGAACTTTTGGGTTTATGTTGGGAGGCCCGCTAGGCGCGCTCATGGGTGCGAGCTTGGGCAATTACTTTGATAGTGGGCTTAACAATTTGGGACAATCCAGCGCTCTAAATAGAGGCGAGCCCGAGCGCGTACAGATGGCTTTTTTTACCACCACTTTTGCATTGATAGGCTATGTTGCCAAGGCTGACGGTCGCGTAAGTCGGGATGAAATTAGTTTGGCAGAGCGTGTCATGGATCAGATGCAACTGTCTTCGCAACAGCGTAAAGCCGCGATTGATCTTTTTCATTTAGGTAAAGCCGATGATTTTGCGGCAGACGAGGTAATTACTCAATTTCGAATGGAGGTTGGGCGGCGTAAAAATCTTGTCCGGATGCTTGTCAGTATACTAGCGTCTACGGCCTATGCCGATGGAAATTTTGATTCAAGAGAATTAACAAGATTAGAACAGATTTGTGATTTACTTGGAGTCAATAAGAGCCAGCTCAGAGAGCTACTTGAACAGATTGCAGCTCAGAGCGGGTTTGATGGTCCTAGAGATTCCAAAGATAGGCTGGACGCCGCGTTTGCGCTGTTAGGTTTGTCGCCCGGTGCTTCATTGCCTGAGGTTAAGAAATCTTATCGTCGTCTAATGAATCAAAATCATCCGGATAAATTGGTTGCTAAGGGGCTTCCAGAGGAGATGATTGAGCTTGCGACAGCTAAAACTCGAGATATCAAAGCGGCATATGAATTAATAAAGCTACAGGCTTGAACTGTTAAACAGTAAAATGTGTGAATCAGCAGTTTTAGGTTATGGCATCCAAAAAAAACCCGAATTATTAATTCGGGTTAAAAACAATCTTCAAGGGAGAGAGTTGAAAGCTTTTAACGTATTTTTGAAAAAGTCTCCAACATAATATTGGACATTCGATCCGTTAAAAAGTTTCTAAAATGTAGTTTTTTTTCTAAATATGCGTTTTAACGCATCCTCTCGATCTCAAATTGATCTCTTGGCAGGTGTTTTAGTGACTCTGAGCCCCCTATAATTCCTGTGCTGTGTGCCGCCCGGTATAGGTATTTTTCGGTGACATGCTGTAGGTCCTCTAAGGTCAACCCCAAGACGCGTTCTCGAAATATAATTCGATCCTCTAATTTTCGCCCAAACAACCTATTATAAAAAGCCTGTATGGCCTCTCCTGCAGGCGAGCCAGGTTTGTCCATTGCCGAAATCACACCGATTATTGCCTCCTCTAAAGAACCTCTTGGGTGGGTTCCATGTAGCATCCACTCCAAAGAGGAATCGAAGTCAGCAAGGGTTTCCTCCAAACGAGGGTCTCGATACGAATAGAAGCGAAACGACGCTGATGAGGGATCCTGAACAGCCCCCGCCCCATACGCACCTCCTTGCTCTCTTATGGCCTTGTGGAGAAATCCATTGCGGATATAGCCCGCCAGCACTTGTAGCGCTGGATAGTCCTCGTGATCAGCTCCGACACTGCAGTAGGCTTTAGCACAGTAATTTACCGGACTATTTGTTATCCATGCCTGTGAAATATGCTTGCGTGTAGGGGGCAGATTAAATGAGCTTGATTGAGCCGTACTTTCTTCTTCCCAGAGGTTGTTTAACGGATCTGTCAGTTTGTCCTCAAAGTGAGGCTCTGCTATCAGTAGGATTTGCTTTTGGTTAAGCAGCAGTGCCTGATGAATTTCATCAAATTTTTCCAGTATTGCGCTGTAGTCATTTGTCTTGAGGAGGTTGTCTCTCAGCTGTCGAAGTTTTCGTATGCCTTGCATGCCACTGGTGTCGTGGTGAAAAGCCGCCGTGGGGCTTAGTTTGCTCGCCGCCGCACTCATTGCCAGTGTGTGCCCTTGACCAGTGATGCTATTTTCTTTCTTCAAGAGAATTTGGTCGATGAGATCTTTTATTCTTCGTGTTTCTTCAAATCGCACACTTTGCACTGTCGATTGCAGTAATTTTGAAACATTTGCATGGTTGTCGTTTAAATATTTTACTGAAAATGTAAGTGAGCTTGCAATTTTTTGAATGTCATTAGTTTTAGCTCTAATACTGGCATGACAATTAACACCGCCGCTTATTTGAGCCTGTAATTCTTGCGTAGCTTTATAATTTAAGTCGTTTATCCCGAATTCAGTGATACAGTTCGTGAAAAGTGGTAGTAATGCTTTTTGCTCATCGCCTAGGAAAGGTAGGTCGTAAATTATGTGCTGATAAGCTATTCCGTTCGTCGGGCTCGGATAATAGCTCACTTTTAGTTTATCGTTTTTGATTTTTAGAACCTTTGACTTCGGCTCTGTAATTGTTTTTGGTATGTCTTCAAGTCCCACTTTTGGTAATATCGACGGGTCATCCTCATTGTTTTGGCGTTCCAACAGTTTTTCTGTGTTCTCTATTATTTTATCTTTCTCATCTCGACTTAAATTGGCTTTAATAACTGCTAACTTATTTTTTTCTTCAGCTTCTTTTCGTTTTTCAAGCTTAGTATCGGGCTCCAAGCTCAAAGTGACTCTGTGCGGATTTTTTATAAACAAATTATTGATGAGTTTGGCGATAAACAAGGGGTCCTGAATATCTTGGCGTAATTGCGCAAGGGCATGGTCTACGTTAAGTAAACTTATTGGGTCTCCATGATGAATTGCACCCGAAAGTGCAGAAAGAATCAATTGCAAGCCATAAGGATAGCTATCGCCTGTGATTTCCCTTTGGCTAAGCTCTAATTGATGTATCGCAGCTTCAATAGTTTTGTGCTCGACTCCATGTTTTGCTATTTCGGCGAGGGATTTAAGTATAAAATTCTCGACATTTATTAAATCATCGCTATTGCAACCTTCGAACCCGAGCATAAACGTCATTTCACGATTCGAATTCTCAAGTCCACAAATAGGCGATGGCGCGGTCCCTAATTCTGAAGTTTCGAGGGCATCGAGCATCGGGCTGGAGCTATTGTCCAGTAAAATGATACTTAATAGTTCTGCCTGAAATAGTTCTGTGATATTTGTACTGCTCCCAAGTAACCAACCTACAACGATGTGTGTCTGTTGCTGTTCGTCTTTATCAGCAGCGTAAAATTCGGTGACTCTCTTTGGCTCTTGATATCTAGATTCATCCTTTTGCTCTATGTTTATTTTTTGAGACTGAAATTGAGAAAGGGCGTTGTCTTCGAACTCCGTCTGATGTTCATAAGCTGGCGTGTTTCCAAATGTCATGAAAATCGCGTTGCTAGGATGATAATGCTTTTTATAAAAAGATTTTAATTGATCGTATGTCAGATTAGGTATGTCACTAGGTTCGCCTCCACTGTTAAAGTGATAGGTCGTAGTTGGAAATAAATGTGTGGTGATTGCCTGCCATAAAACACTCGTTGTTGAGCTCATAGCGCCTTTCATTTCATTAAAAACCACGCCTTTATACTGAAGATTCGAGTTGATGTCGTTGGCTTCCTCGAACTCTAGTCTGTGACCCTCTTGCAAAAAATCAAGATGATGTAAGCGAGAAAAAAAAGTTGCATCTAGATAAACATGGAGTAGGTTCGTAAAGTCTTTTTTGTTCTTACTGGCAAAAGGGTATGCAGTCCAATCACTACTTGTCATTGCGTTCATGAAAGTATTAAGTGAGCGTCGTATCATCATAAAAAAAGGATCCCTAACGGGATACTTTTGGCTTCCACATAAAGCGGTGTGCTCCAGGATATGTGCGACGCCAGTTGAATCCATTGGCATGGTTCTAAATGCTACAAGAAATACATTTTCATCTTGTTCACTTGACAGGTGATAATGTTGAGCTCCCGTTTTTTTATGTTGATATTCTTCTACCGTTATATTGAGCGATTCAATTGACTCACTGCGTTTTTTTTCAAAGCTGGGATGAGTCAAAGGTTGTTCTGCATTCGATGTCGTTCGAGAGGGAATTTTTATGGCTTGCTCGTTCATACACGGTCTCTTTTAAGCATAAGTCAGTTATTGGGATGTATCACAGGTCTAGATTAGCGGAGGTTTTTCCAAACTAAAGCGGCCCAGTTTACCTGTTCGAAAGTCATTTAGCAGTATTTGTGAGGTTTTATTCCAGTCTATCTCCCCGCCGCTCGTTATTGATCCTCGATAGCTAGCGATCTTCGACAGAATAGTTTTTGCATCATCCATGGGTTGCGCCAAATTATACCGATCAAGCAGTCGTTTTTGATAATGTTTGCTTAAGTATTCGGCTAGAAAAAAACCAATGTCCTCAGCGTCGATCGCTGTATTGCGTATCGTCCCTATCGTTGCTAAAAGGTAAGCAGCATGCTGGTCTGATAGCTTGGGCCATAAAAGACCTGGCGTGTCTATGAGGACCCATGAATCACTGAGGCGCACCCGCTGCTGGCCGAGTGTGACTGCTGGTTCATTGCCAGTTCTTGCAAGCTTTTTATCGCAAATTTGATTTAGCAAGGTTGACTTTCCGACGTTTGGAATACCCCCAATAACAATTTGCATTCTTCTTTTGGAAAATCGGGTTCTATCAGCTTTTTTTATTAAATCGGACGCGTTAGCTATCAGTGTTTTAGCTGTTAGCGGGTTTTTTTGGGTATTGGACAGACAAATCGAATTTTCTTGTCGGTCGAGGTATACCTTCCACTGCTTAGTTACCTCCGGTTGTGCCAGATCTGACTTATTAAGAATCTTTATTCTAGGCAGCTCGGGGCGCATAGCAGCAATCTTAGGATTTGTGCTGGCGATCGGTATACGTGCATCTAAGACTTCAATAATAACGTGGGTCTTAAGTAATGCGCTATCCAGTTCTTTGCTGGCCTTGTGCATGTGTCCAGGAAACCATCCAATTGTCATAC
>MDTC01069093.1_pt1 | contig 15004 bp, 16 predicted proteins | sample 811181 | NCBI WGS metagenome assembly MDTC01 (sample SAMN05326644, study PRJNA326480) | marine metagenome | isolation source: seawater | place: Pacific Ocean: North | collected 2011 | reverse complement strand
ATCATTTGGCAACATTTTTCTACATAACCATGATTAAATGGGGGATCAAGAAAAATAAGATCGAAATTTCCAGGGTTTTCTTCCGCTATACTTAGAGCGTCTTGACACACGATTTTGTGAGCATCAGATTGAAGGATTTTTGAGGTCTTTCTTAAAGAGCCTGCAATGATTGTATTTAATTCCACCGTTAAAACTTCTGACGCGCCGCGTGAAAGTGCCTCAAACCCGAGAATACCTGAGCCAGCAAATAGATCTAGACATCTAGCGCCCTTAATCTTTCCTTGCAGCCAGTTGAATAATGTTTCTCTAGTTCGATCTGGGCTTGGCCTTAGACCATCGGCATTAACTACATCTATTTTCCTACCGCGCCATTTGCCGCCAATAATACGAATCTTTCCTAGACTGCTCAAACCTTATTATTCTGTTTTTATTTGATTTTGTGGTGTACCAACTTTCACCAAAACAAGTTTATCTGGAATTAAGCGTCTTTTAAATGCATCTTTTATACTATCTACTGTTACTGCATCAATATTTGAATTAAAAGTCTCAAGATAATCGAACGGTAATTTATAATAACCAATAACAACAACGTAATTTAGTATTTTACTATTGCTGTCTATCCTCAACGGATACCCGCCTGTAATATTTTTTTTAGCAGCAATTAGCTCTTCTTCTGTGGGACCCTCTTCAACATAATTTCTTATATTGTCTAATAGGACAGATGTAGCTTCATCAGCCTGCTCTGTTTTTGTTTGAAGCCCAGCAACAAAAGGTCCTTTAAATAGCATTGGTGAAAAGTAACTGTATGCGCTGTATGACAAACCGCGCTTTTCTCTAACTTCTGAAAACAATCTAGATACCATGCCCCCACCACCTAAAATATGATTACCTACATACAATGCAAAATAGTCTGAATCACCCCTCTTTACACCAGGTTGTCCAACAAGAATATGGGTTTGGGCTGAAGGATATTCAATAAAAATGTTCTGTCCATCTTCTAGATTTTCAACAGTTGGCAGCTTACCTGCTTTTTTACCATCTTGTATTACACTCGTTATATCTTCAGCAATAATTTTAGCATCACTACGATCAATTGCTCCTACAATAGCAATCATTGCATTTTTTGCATTATAGTATTTTTTATAAAACGAAATGATATCGTCACGCTTAATAGCTTTAATAGTAGACTCTGTCCCTTCACTAGGTTTGGCATACGGGTGAGATTGATATAGTGCAGACATGAAAGCTGTTTTTGCTATCGTACTAGGTGATTGCTGTTTTGCTTTTATACCAATTAACATTTGGGAGCGGATGCGCTCAATAGCATCCTGAGGAAAATCCGGTTTTGATATAACTTTTTTGAAATTTATAATCGCATTCGACAATAGTTCTTTTTTAACCAATGAACGTAGATGTAAAGATGCAGAATCATAGCCTACATCAGATGAATAAATCGCACCTAATGATTCAAAACCCTTGCTTATCATATCTGCATCCAGTCCATCAGCGCCTTCGGCTAATAAACTATTAGATAACATTGCAATCCCTAGCTGACCATCATCTCTAATGCTGCCTGCATCGAATATAATTTGTATATCGACCATTGGTAGCTGAGGTGCGTGCACATAGTAAACTTCGGTGCCATTTGACGTATTCCAGTATTCAATTTCTGGCGATGCCACAAGAGAATTGGCATAAAAGAAAATAGAAAATAAAATAGCCTTAACGCGCACGACTACCACCACTATTAGATTTTGTATTCCTAGCGCCTTCATCTTGAATGGGAAGCGGATATAAATCAGCCACAGTCAATCTATCATCAATTAGGTATTTTTTAGCAACGGTCAAAACTTGGTCGCTTGTAACTGCACTAATTCTATCAACATATTTGTCAGCTAATTTCCAAGATAACCCAATTGTTTCTAACACACCAATGATCATGGCTTGATAAAAAACCGATTCCTTTTCATAAACATCAGCAGAAATAACTTGTGCCTTTACACGCTGCAGTTCCTCATCACCAACTAAATTAGTTTGTAAATCCAATATCTCATTTCTAAAAGCAACCTCTAGTTCTTGTATTGATTTGCCTGCAGCTGGAGTTCCGGATAGTGTAAACAGATTATCCAATCTAGAAGCAATTTGATAGCTTGCACCTGCTCCTGCGGCAACTTCACTTCCTCTTATTAACCGACTTGCTATTCTTGCGCTGTTACCACCATCTAATATTCCTGCCAATACTTCCAGTGCATATGGCTCCCAATTGTAATCTTGGTTCTCATTGTCCAAACTTATTACTGGTGTCTTGTATGCCATCATGATGCTGGGTAATTCTGCTGGTCGTTTGACAGTAATTCTTTTCGTGCCTCGCTGAGGAACCTCTTTTTTATTATCAAGCTGTATTTTTTCGCCTGCAGGTAACGGGCCGAAATGTTTATACGCAAGTGCATATACATCATTAGGATCGACATCCCCAACAACGACTACCGTTGCATTATTTGGTGCGTACCATTTTTTGTACCATAAATTAAGATCATTAATTGTCATGTTATCTATATCATGCATCCAACCAACAACGGGAAAGCGGTACGGACTCGTTTGAAAGGCTGCTGCTTTTGCGGACTCATATAGAAAAGATTGTGGGTTATCCTCTGTTCGCCAACGTCTTTCTTCTTTTACAACTTCAACTTCTCTCAAAAATTCTTCATCTGATAATTTTAAATATCTCATCCTATCAGCTTCCAACTCAAAGCTAATCGCTAACCTAGATTTTTCTAATGTTTGAAAGTAACTAGTGTAATCTGGTCCAGTAAATGCGTTATCCCTACCGCCATTCTCTGAAATTATTCGTGAAAATTCACCAGGCGCATATTTTTCAGTTCCCTTAAACATCATATGTTCTAATAAATGAGATATTCCCGTTATTCCGTCATACTCATAACTACTTCCGACTTTATACCAAACTTGTGAAACAACAACTGGTGCACGATTATCTGGCTTAACCAAAAGTTTCAATCCGTTATCGAGCTCATACTCATGAACTCTTGCTAACGTACTAATAGGCAGCACTATTGCTAATACTAAAGTTAGGATTTTCATACTATAACGATGATATTTCATAATTATTAATTGGTAGTTTATGTATTATTTACGCAATTTAGAATATATAGGTATTATTAAGTTCAATATTACTTGATAGCAGAATACTCTATAATTGGCTATCACGTGCCGAACGATCTTAATTTTCAAGAGGCTGTTTTAATTAAAAAAGTAACAAAATTTAGAGAACCAAAATGATAACACTTGCAAACACGCTAAAAGCAACAAGAGATCGTATTTTTGGCACGCTATTTAAAACAAATTCTCAAGTTGATAATAGCATTATTAATGAACTTGAGGATAGACTTTTACTTGCCGACACCGGAGTCAAGACAACTGACCTGATCATAGAAGCATTAACAGCTGAACTTAAAACACAAACCGACTGCACAAGCCCTAAAGAAAAATTAAAAAAAGTGCTTATGCCGTTATTTGAATCAATTGAGGGGCCATCAATAATTTCTGAAGGTAATAATAAACCACACCTCATTCTTGTTGTTGGTGCTAATGGCGTTGGAAAAACGACTACCATCGGAAAACTGACAAAATACTTTCAGTCTATGCAAAAAAGTGTTGTTTTGGCTGCTGGCGATACTTTTCGCGCTGCTGCTTTTGATCAATTAAAAATTTGGGGAGAACGAAATAAAGTAAAAGTAATTTCGCATGATACCGGTTCTGACCCAGGTGCTGTAGTTTATGATGCTATTGAATCGGCATGCACACAAAATACGGACATATTAATTGCTGATACTGCGGGACGTCTACATAATAAAAAAAATCTTATGGAAGAGATAAAAAAAATCAATAAAATTAGCAATAAGTTCAAAGATAAAATAAGTAAGGAAACAATGTTAATTTTAGACGCTAGTACAGGACAAAATGCAATTACTCAGGCAAAAGAGTTTAATGAAGCTATTGGTATCGACGGTATAGTCCTCACAAAGCTTGATGGTACCGCAAAAGGCGGTATTGTTTTTAGTCTTGTAAATGAATTAAAAATACCTATACGATTTCTAGGTATGGGAGAACAGATTGATGATCTATGTCCTTTTAATGCAATCGACTTCATTGAAGCCGTATGTATGTGATAATTTATGATCCAATTTACAAATGTTTCAATGGTATACCCTAGGGGCAACAAAGCCTTACAAAATATTGATCTTAATATTGATAAAGGAGAAATGGTCTATATCAGCGGACACTCTGGAGCAGGCAAAAGTACATTGCTAAGATTAATTAATCTAGTAGATCGACATACAAGAGGTCAAATTATTGTAAAAGGTCAAAATTTGGAGCGAATTAGAAACAAGCGTGTACCAAAATTCAGAAGAAATATTGGTTTCATCTTTCAGGACCACAAGTTGCTCAATGATCGCACCATATTTGATAATGTCGCTTTGCCGTTAGTGATAGCTGGGAATACGCACCAGGATATTAAAAGACGCGTGCAAGCCTCATTAGACAAAGTTGGCCTACTATCAAAAACAAATAACTACCCTATGGAATTATCCAGCGGTGAATGCCAGCGTATTGGATTTGCCAGAGCAGTAGTCCATCGTCCTACTATTCTATTGGCAGATGAGCCAACCGGGAATCTTGACCCAGCTCTTTCTTGGGAAATGATGAAATTATTCGAACAATTTAATCAAGTTGGGGTTACGGTTATGATTGCAAGTCATGAGCTCGACATGATTAAACATATGCATAAAAGAATTATTGTTTTAAATAAGGGGCGTACTGTTGATATTTAATATTTATCATATTTAGAAAAATAAATAATTGAAGAATTATATTAACATCTGGGTTAAACGGCATGGCCAAGCTTTTTTCTATAGCCTGGGTCAATACGTAAAAAATCCCGCTAATAATATCTTAACTACTATGGTTATAGGAATCGCGCTTGCATTTCCAACTGGATTTATTGTCTTTCTTGATAATATAAAAGTTGTGTCCTCTAATTTAGATAATACTATTGAATTAAATTTATTCTTGAAAATGGATGTAAATGAAATAAAAGCAGAGGCTCTTGCCGACAAATTATCAAATCATGAAGATATAAAAAAAATAATACTTATAACAAGAGACGAAGCTCTTAGTGAATATAAAAAGCTCTCTGGATTTGATAATGTCTTAGACTCCCTCGATGAAAATCCATTCCCAAACTTAATATTAATAAAACCAAAATTCAAAAATAATGAAAATTCTCAGATAGCAGATCTTGTTGAAGAGTTAAAAATAATACCAGAAATAGAAAATATACAATACGATAACAAATGGATAAATCGTTTAACAAAAATAATTGAAATTATAAAACTCGTCGTTTTAATATTATCAGCATTGTTGGTAGCTTCAGTTCTACTAATAATAGGTAATACAATTCGTTTATCGATCTATAATCACCGCGACGAGATAGAAATAACAAAATTATTTGGGGGAAGTGATAGCTTTATACAAAGACCATTTTTATACAGTGGTTTTTGGTATGGTATTTTTGGTGGGCTCATTGCTTGGTTTTTAGTTGTAATATCAATGTCAATTTTAGGTGGCCCAGTAAAAAAGCTTTCATATCTTTATGACGCTAATTTCAAACTTGCCGGGCTCGGACTCACGGATACCTTAACCCTGCTAGCTGTTGGAATTTTTTTAGGTATTTTAGGCTCGTGGATTGCTGTAAAGAGGCATTTACGCTCAATTGAGCCTGGTTAATCTATATATTTATCAACACTTTATCTAGTTAATCTAATTTAGATATTAATAAAATTAGCACTCTTTCTCTATGAGTGCTAAAATATGTACATGCAAATAAACAAATCGGTTTAACAGATAAATCATGATAAAGAAATTACCAAATATACAATGCGCTTTGCCTGTTGGGTCAATCGATTGCTACATCCATTCTGTCAATCAAGTGCCTATTCTATCCCTAAATGAAGAACAAAATCTGGCAAGGCTTTTACAAAATGAAGGCGATATAGACGCCGCGCGTCAATTGATTATGTCTCATCTTCGTTTTGTTGTAAAAATTGCTCGTGGTTATAATGGTTATGGGCTACAACAAGCAGATCTCATTCAAGAGGGCAACATTGGATTAATGAAAGCGGTGAAACGTTTTAATCCCGATGTTGGTGTCCGCTTAGTTTCATTTGCAGTACATTGGATTCGAGCAGAAATTCATGAGTTTATTCTAAAAAACTGGCGTGTCGTAAAAATAGCGACAACAAAGGCTCAACGTAAATTATTTTTTAATTTACGTTCCTCAAAAAAAAGACTGGGATGGCTAAACCAAAAAGAGATTAATGAAGTTGCAAAAGATCTTGGAGTTAAGCCTGCCGATGTTATAGAGATGGAAAAACGTATGAGTAATTACGATGCTGCATTCGAGACCGATCTTGATGATGACTCTATTACTTATCAACCATCTCAGTATTTACAAAACGATGATTGTAGCCCCGAAGAATTATTAGAAAATGAACAAAACGTATCTAATGAGCGTGAGAATCTACAAAATGCGCTTTCATTGCTAGATGACAGAAGTAAAGATATTGTTTCCAAACGTTGGTTGAATGAAAAAAAAGCTACTTTACATGACCTGGCTGCAATTCATAATATTTCTGCAGAAAGAGTTAGACAAATTGAAAGCTCGGCAATCAAAAAACTAAGAAATTCTATCGATAAGTAATTCTAATAAAATTTAAGATTAATATTAATTTCTTATAAATTACTAGCAATTAATGGTATGTAGTGATCTACCAATAAAAATGCGAATAAAAGCATAAGGTAAATTACTGAATAAGAAAATGTTTGCATTGCTATACGATCATCATGATTAAAATGCATCAGAACTGTGTAGTATAAGAATCCAGCCCCTAGCAGAACTGCCCCAAATAAGTAAAACAGCCCAGACATGCCAACTAGATATGGCAGTAAAGTTACAATAAATAGTAGTATCGTATATAAAAGAATTTGTAGTCGAGTAAATGCAACTCCATGAGTAACCGGCAACATTGGAATATCAGCCGCGGCGTAATCATCGCGCCTATAAATAGCTAAGGCCCAGAAATGTGGTGGAGTCCAAACAAAAATAATTAAAAAAAGTAATAAGGAATTAGGGTCTAACGTTCCGGTTACAGCAGTCCAACCTAAAACTGGAGGAGCGGCTCCTGCGGCACCACCTATTACAATATTCTGTGGTGTTGCTCTTTTTAAAAACATTGAATATATAAATGCGTAACCTATCAAAGAAAGTGCTGTCAATCCTGCTGTAAGCGGATTAACCAAAAAAGCTAGAATCCCCATAGAAATTGTTCCTAAAAACCAAGCAAACACAATAGCATTTGCTATGCTAATCTTTCCCTCTGGTAAAGGTCGACGCATTGTTCTTGCCATAATTGAATCAATTCGGTGATCTATGACATGATTTATTGTTGCCGCAGAAGAAGCTGCAAGACCAATTCCAATCGTTCCAAAAACCAATATGTCCCAAGGCACCATACTTGGTGTTGCTAAAAACATACCGACTACAGCGGTAAAAACTATTAAAGAGACTACTTTAGGCTTACAAAGCGTAATATAATCTTGCCAGACTATATCAGCAGCGCTTGTTATTAATCTATTTTGCATATAATTTGGTTATATTTTTAATATTACCGTTCCTCGTAAACAGCATGATGCAACAAAGTAATCAAGGATAACAATAATAGTGCCGCTACTCCATTATGGGCTACCGCAATCGGCAAAGGTAAATGAAATTTAATATTAGCAATTCCCAATGACAGCTGAATAAAGAGCAAAGCAAACACAAAAAATCCTGTCAATTTTATATATTTACCTCCAAATAAAATAGACCAAAAAGCGAGACAAGAAATCCAAACTGTGGCAATAATTGCCCCGATTCTATGTGTCATATGTATTGCAGTTCTCGCCGAGCTATCTAAAGTGCCTCCTTCATAATCAATGCCTAAACCACGCCAAAGCAAAAAGCCTTCCTTAAAATTCATTTCTGGCCACCAAACACTTTGGCACTTAGGAAAATCTGGGCATGCTAGCGCGGCATAATTAGTGCTAGTCCACCCTCCCAGTGTGATTTGAAAAAATAATATAACTATTGCCGTTATAACAAAAGGTAGGATTTTTCTATTAGCTTCACTTTTAAAAACACCTACAACGGATTGTTGTCGCAACATTTGCCAATAAAGTAAACTTAAAAGAGTAAGGCCACCAAGAAGATGTAAGACAACAACCAACGGTTTTAGTAAGAGTGTAACAGTTAGCATACCCAACATACCTTGGAAAATAACTAAAGCTAATATGACGCTAGAAAATAGCCTAATACTAGAAAATTCAGATTTAAACCATGTAAAGAAACTAAAGACTAATATAAAAAACCCCAGCAAGGCAGCAAGATAACGGTGCAGCATTTCCTTCACAGCTTTATCTTTTTCGAAAGGTCTTTCTGGATATGCAAGATTCATTTCTTCAACTTGACTTACGCTCCCTTCAGGAACAAACAATTTACCATAGCAACCTGGCCAATCTGGGCAGCCTAACCCTGCATCTGATAACCTAACGTAAGCGCCGAGGATAATTACAAAAAGTGCTAACAATGCGCTGATACGTAAAGAATTTATTAGTATTTTATTCATGAATTAATTCAAATAAAATAATTTTACTAACCTATGCGAGATGCTCTTAGCAATTTCTTTAAATCTTTTAAAATACCCTTTGGGTTTATATCTGCAGGGTAACTCATCATGAGGTTCCCTAAAGGATCTGAAATATAAATATAGCCAGACTTAATAGGGTCCACAGTATTGCCTAAACTAAACTTATTTAATAATACGCCTTGTGCTGATGTCTCAACGCGCATAACTTTTTGTCCGGGGTAATTAACTAACAGCTCTGATAGTTCGTTTAAATTTTGTTCGGTCAAAAACAAAACTTTTTGCACCCTTAGCGAGTGCTTTCCAATTCCAATGTGGATCTGTCGCATACGATAAACATTTTCCATACAAACCTTTTCGCATGTCTCTGCTACAAAAATCATGCTCCATTTTCCATATAAAGCATCTTCCCTATCCAAATTATTTGGGTCAGTTAAAGAATAATTTTCAAGCAAAACCGGTGGACTTATTAGTGTCCCATAATTTGATGTTCCTCGTGCCTCTAAAAAATTAGTATGATTGAATATAAACCATGACAAGATAGAAGGGCCGATAAAAGCAACTATAATGACGGATATAATTATTTTATTTTTACTGCTAGGTTTTTTCTCGTCCATTTATACTGCTCCATCTTCTCTTTTAGTATTAATAATTAAATAAATAATGAGTAGTGTTATTGCAAACGCAAACCACTGGTAAGCATACCCCAGATGAACGTCTTCGCCTGAGTCATTGGTTTTCCATTTTCTTACATAGCCATAATCTGAATTGGGTGCCAACCTAACAATAAACGGTAAGAGATCAACTCCGATTACATCAGAAGCTTCCTCAATATCTAATCTTTGCAGACGCACAGTTGTTTCATCTAGCTTTTCAGTATGATCTTTTGACAACAAAATTCCTGTGCGTGGTTCTTTCTTTACGACACCATTAATTTTCACATTCCCGTATGTTCTTGTTAAATTTAGTTTTGAGGTGCGATTATTATTAGATGAAACCCAACCACGGTTTACTAATACCACTTTTTCAGTATCTTCAATTCGAAACGGAGTATATATATAGTAACCAGCTTTACCTGCATTAACACGATTGTCCAACACAATTTGGTGTTTCTCTATGAACCGCCCCTTAATTGCTACTTTACGCCATATAAGATCGTCGAGTTTGAAATTTTTGACTAGACTAGCATTAAGATCTAATGGTTGCTTTGCTTGTCTTTTTTCAAAAAATGAGTATTGATTATGCTTATATTCAGCGCGTTCTAACTGCCAAAACCCTAAAAGCATGAATAAAATAAAAAAAACTAATGCGAGCAAGCTCGTAATTAGTCTTGGACAAAAAATCCAGTTTTTAATTTTTACTTTCATTAATTATTAATTAGTGAAACTCTATTCGAGTTATACTGTTACACTGTCGAGATTTATTGCGGGAACATATTAATATGGGCGCCATCATTTTTAAAATTTACATCCTTATTTTATTTATTCTAATAGGTGCTTCACTTGCATCCGGACTTTTTTTCTTGGCAAAGGATGAATCAAATTCAAAAAGGCTAGTAACGTCTCTAACTTTTAGGGTGGTGCTTTCTATTTTGTTGTTCATTTCCTTGCTAATTGGTCTTAAATTTGGGCTAATATCTCCCCATGGCTTAGGTTTTTAGCTACATATGGTGCGGGGCAGGCGCTTAACGAAAAAACAAACGCCTTAAATTTTTGACTTTATCTATACCCAATAAACAAAAACAAATAGGCCTAGCCAAACAACGTCAACAAAATGCCAGTACCAAGCTACGGCTTCAAATGCAAAATGATTATGCTCAGAAAAGTGACCAAACATTGATCTAACCAAAATAACAGCTAGCATTGTAGCGCCCATGGTTACATGAAACCCATGAAACCCTGTTAACATAAAGAAAGTTGATCCATAGACCCCTGATTTAAGCGTTAGGTCTAATTCTTGATAAGCATGCCCATACTCAGCAACTTGCAAATAAACAAAGACAATACCTAACAACACCGTAGCTGCTAACCACCAACAGAGTGCGGAGCGATTTCCTTTCTTTAAAGCCCAATGTGCAAAGGTGACGGTTGCGCCGCTAGTTAAAAGAATTGCTGTATTCCACGCAGGAATATCCCAAGCAGGAATAACCTCCTTAATAGCTATATATTTAGATTCAAGCCCCGCAATTGTCATATCTGGCGTTGTTAACAAAGGCCAAACGGCTTGAAAATCGGGCCACAAAAACTGATTACTAACACTCTCCTCTAAACCTAGCCAAGGAATTGAAAGAACTCGTGTATAGAATAGTGCACCAAAGAATGCAGCAAAAAACATTACTTCAGAAAAAATAAACCAGGCCATACCCCAACGAAAACTAATATCAACTTGTTCATTATATTTTCCAGCAATACTTTCATCTATAACATCTTTAAACCAGCCGTAAAAAAGATAAATGATTGCTAAAATACCAAGAGCTAGAACATATTGGCCGCTACCAATATAACCATTTAACACCATGCCTCCGCCAATAAAGGCAACAAATAGTGCTAAGGTGCCAACGATAGGCCAGCGACTTGGTTCTGGTATAAAATATGTGTCGTTTGAATTAGACATAACTATTCCTCGCCTTAATTAATTATTTAACCATTATTTTTTATTGATTTTTTCTGGTCTATTATAGTTTTGGTAGCAACGTCTTCTGAAGCCTTAAAAAAAGTGTATGACAATGTCATTGTTGTAATCTTTTCGGGTAATTCTGAGCCAACTACATAACGAACGACCATTTCTTTCGTTTCTCCAGGGGCTAATGTCTGGTTCACGAAACAAAAACACTCGGTTTTATTGAAAAATAATGATGCTAGTTCAGGCGCAACGCTGGGTATTGCCTGTCCAACAACAGAATTAGTTGATTCATTTTTAACAATAAAAATTGCCTCGGCAATTTCACCTGGACGCACTCTTTGTTTAAACTTCTTCGCCTTAAAAGTCCAAGGTAAGTTTGGATTTACATTCGTATCGAACTCTACCGTTACCAATCTATCTGGATCAACATCTTCTATTTTTACTTCCGACTGGGATATTTGACCTGTTTTACCATTAATGCCTGTAACTTCACATAAAACATTATATATAGGCACCATTAAGTACCCAAAGCCAAACATTGCAACAGCAACTAAGCCAAGCTTTTTTGCAGTTTTTGTAGCATTATTTTTCATAAGATTCATGAAGAATAAAAATAAATAAAACCTGCATAGAGACCAATCGCTATTGATCCTAAAATAATAACTACTAGCATATTCTTCCTATCTAGTTCTTTTTTTTGGGATGTTTGCTCTTTTTTATCCATATCAAATACTATATTCATATTTAATTTTAAGAATGCGCTGTCGCATCAGTTACTTTTGGAGGCGTTGTAAAAGTATGAAAAGGTGGTGGTGATGGTAAGGTCCACTCCAAACCATGCGCTCCTTCCCAAACTTGATCTGTAGCCTTTTCCCCGCCACGAACACATTTTATAACCACCCAAACCAGTATTAATTGACTAGCGCCAAACACAAAACCACCTATGCTAATAATGCTATTCCAATCAGCAAACTGGACACTATAGTCTGGGATTCGTCTGGGCATGCCTGCTAAGCCAATAAAGTGCATTGGGAAAAACAACACGTTCACAGAAATTGTCGATATCCAGAAATGTAATTTTCCAAGCTTTTCGTCATACATATTTCCAGTCCACTTAGGCAGCCAAAAATATATCCCGCCAATAATCCCGAAGATAATGCCGGGCACAATTACATAATGAAAATGTGCGACAATAAAATAGGTATCATGATATTGAAAATCAACAGGAGTAATCCCCATCATCAAGCCAGAGAAGCCTCCAATTGAAAACATAAATAAAACACCAATTGCAAAAAGCATTGGAGTTTCAAAAGTCATTGAACCACGCCACATTGTTGCCATCCAATTAAATATCTTAACTCCGGTTGGAACGGCTATTGACATCGTGGCATACATAAAAAATAGCTCGCCAGTTAAAGGCATGCCTACAGTAAACATATGGTGTGCCCATACGAAAAATGACAAAAATGCAATTGATGCTGTTGCATAAACCATCGACGTGTAACCAAACAAAGGCTTACGAGAAAATGTTGGAATTATTTGAGAAATCACACCAAATGAAGGTAACACTAAAATATAAACCTCAGGATGGCCAAAAAACCAAAATATGTGTTGGAACATAACGGGGTCGCCACCACCTGCGGCATCAAAAAATGCAGTGCCAAAATACTTATCTGTTAACAGCATTGTAACTCCACCAGCTAATACTGGCATCGCCGCTATTAACAGAAATGCTGTTATTATCCACGCCCATACAAATAAAGGTAGCCTCATGAAAGTCATTCCGGGTGCACGCATATTAAAAACCGTCGCGATAATATTAATTGCACCCATGATTGAAGAAATTCCAAGGAAGTGAACCGCAAACACTAAGTAGGGAAATCCATCGCCTAATTGTAATACAAGCGGAGGATACATAGTCCACCCACCTGCCGGCGCTCCACCCTGCATAAAAAAAGTTGACAATAATAAAGTGAAAGCAAAAGGCAATATCCAAAAACTCATATTATTCATGCGCGGCAATGCCATATCAGGAGCACCGATCATAAGTGGCACCATCCAATTGGCGAGACCTACACCAGCTGGCATCAAGGCCCCAAAAATCATCACCAAGGCATGCACTGTTACCATAGAGTTATAAAATTGAGGATCAACGTATTGTATCCCAGGTTGAAATAACTCAGCTCGAATTACCATAGACATAGCGCCGCCAACAAAAAACATTATCAAAGCAAACACCAAATACATGGTGCCTATATCTTTGTGATTTGTAGAAAAAAGCCATCGGCCTATTCCGGATGGTTTATGATCATGGTGATCGTCATGAATGACTGCTTCGCTCATAATTTTTACCTTTTATATAATTTTGTTATTTTAATAAATATCGTTTAAGTATAATTAAATCTATTTTCTATCTCATTGCTTTTACATCGGATGGCTGAATAACATCTTTAACAGTGTTGCCCCAAGAATTTCTTTCATGAGTCATTGCCGCTGCTATATCTGCATCGTTCAATATGTCTTTAAAAGCCGGCATCATATTTTTTCCGTTAAGAATTAACATAATCATTTCAGACGCATCTGTGTTATTCACAATAGCACTCCCGCTTAAAGCTGGAAACAAGCCTTCAACACCTTGGCCTTCTGCCATATGACAGGCAGTACAATTTGCAGCATACACATCTTTGCCTTTCTCTAATAATTCGTCTTTAGTCCACTCCCTCTCTGCGCCTTCTGCTGCTGCAAGTTGCATTGTTTTTTGTTCTTCAACCCATACAGCATATTCGGCTTTGGGAACCGCCTCGACAACAATTGGCATAAATGCATGATCTCTACCACAAAGCTCGGCACACTTACCGCGGTAAACTCCTGGCTCCTCAATATAAGTCCAATTGTCGTTTATAAACCCTGGAATTCCATCGCGCTTCCAACCTAAAGCAGGTACCCACCAATCATGAATTACATCTGCTGCGGTTGTAAGTATTCGTATTTTTGTGTTTATAGGAAGCACAACACGGTTATCAACGTCCAATAAATAGTTTTCGATAGTTTTCGGATCGATGCCTGAACCTAGCTGTCTTGCATCATTGCTATCTTTAGACATAGAACTAAAGAAACTAATATCGTCATCGAGATAGTCATATTTCCACTTCCACTGGTAACCCGTAACCTTGATTGTCATTTCAGCATCGCCCGTTTGTTCCATAAAAACTAAAGCTTTTGTTGCAGGGATTGCCATAACAACAAGTATAATAATTGGAATTATCGTCCACGTAATTTCGGCTGTAGTGCTATGATGAAACTGTTCAGCGACCGCGCCTTTAGATTTTCTATGGTGATATATCGACCAACACATAACAGAAAAAACAACTACACCAATTGCAGTAACAATGTACAAAATTTGCATGTGAAGTCCGTAGACCATTTTACTTGTTGGTGTAACGCCCTCGGTAAGATTAAGCACATTCATATAATCAGCCAAAGCTGCTTCACTTATAATTAATAACGAGAATGCAGTTATTCCAAATATAATTTGTTTTAATTTATTGAAAAACATTACAACCTTCCTCTGTGATTATGATCTTCATTTTATTTAACTCTTAATTATTTTATTAAGTTCGATT
>MDTC01039127.1_pt1 | contig 15005 bp, 29 predicted proteins | sample 811181 | NCBI WGS metagenome assembly MDTC01 (sample SAMN05326644, study PRJNA326480) | marine metagenome | isolation source: seawater | place: Pacific Ocean: North | collected 2011 | reverse complement strand
GTAGCCGTCTTCTTCGTTTACGGATAGGACAAGGAGAAGAACGTCGTCTCCTCCTTGTCGAATATCTCCTCGTTGTGGTTTGCTCATACCTTCTCCAATTCAGAGACACGGAACACTAGAGTGCCGTCGTCTCCTTCTTCAATCCAGTCGTCACGGTCATCGTCAAGGACAACTGCTTTAGCGCCATCCCATCGGATAATCTCACCAGAGATGTCTTGATCTAGAACCTTTACCTTGTCGCCAATCCTCATAGTTCTACTCCCTCCTCCTCTAGCCATGTCACCATGAGTAGAACGAATAGGGTAGTGAATCCTATAAGGTTGATAATCTGATATGCGTTTAGCATTAGTCGTCACCGCTTACTTCAAGAGCAAGTAGCCCGACAAGTTCTTTAGCGTCTTGCTTGCTTGTGGTCATGGTACGCAATAGCGACCCATAAGCATCGGTTCGCATTTCTTCAACCGTTTCGAATTGCTCATCGGTTAGTTCATCTTGCCCTAACTCATGTGCCATATCAAGATAGAAACTATCAACACCTTCGTCAATCATTACGATTGCGGTTTTGACTAATTCAAACCGATCTAGCAAAGGCAATTCTTCTGTGTCTGGTCGTTCAATAGGTCTACTCATTACCAGTTCCCCTTCCGACAAGCATTACGATTTGCTTCCTTCTTTCGATTTGCGAAAGTGGCTGCTCGTTGTCTACGACCTTCACGCATATCGGAGACTTTGCGCTCGTATTGTGCTTTACGCATAGCCTTCCCATAGTCGTAAGGTTCAAGATTGAGAGTTAAGTTTTTCTTTCTCTTAGTCATTTCTGACCCCTTTGGTTTAGTTTATGTCACCTACTTGGTAACAAGTTCAAGAATAGCAGATGCCGGAGAGGACTGCAACCCCTCCGGCATATTTTCTGCCTAAAGTTTTATGCGTCTTGCAAAGCGGTGTATGCTTGACTATGATGAGCAGACGCTTCGGTACACTCATCGTAGTGGCACTCTCCACCCTTGACGGACATAGCACCCTCAAAGCACATACCTTCTTCTGTGTATGACACGACAATCTGAAGTTCAGGGAACTTTCGAGAGACATGCAACCAGAAGTTCACGCTTAGTGGACCCCATGCAGTTTGGTAAGTACCGGACACAAAAGCAACTTCGTTTCCTTCATACGGTTCGTCAAGATACGTTTCGCTATCTCCCCACTTGGTTCCCCAATTCTCATCAGAGTTAGCCCAAGAGTACCAGTCGTGGTGACCAGTTGCTTCAATGCACATCTTTGACTTGATCCATGCAGTCTCATACTCCGCTTTACGCTTCGCATAGACTTCAGGATTCCAATGCTTATTATCGGGGTCATTGACCCATTCTGCATACCGACCATCTTCGTCAAAGACTTCAGTACTAGGACTTGGGGATTGTGTGCCCTCAAGAATCTCCGGCATAGGCATAAGGTTTACCAACCTAAAACCCTGCTCGTCACACTTGACCGTTTCCATGAATTTCGACATTTGATCCTTTGGACCTTCAATGTCAATTTTATTACTGCACCAGTTAGGCATAGTTGTTACCTCCTAGCAGATCATCTGCCATGTCTAGGATTCCTTGATAGTCAGGAATCTCATCATTGTAGTGAATGTCGTTCGGAACTTCAAGTTCCTCCAACTTCTTTTCTAGTTCCAGAAGATTGCTAACCCTCCGACCATACTCCTCATCTGTTTCAATGTGGATTTGGATTTTTTCATTTGGTTTAGTCACTTTACCTCCATGACTTGTTAGTTGATATTTACAAAGGTATCAGACTAGGGGCTGACATGCAACCCCTAGCCCGAATCTCTTAGCGCTTAGGTTGGGTAACCTTCACGCTTGAGACATCTTTCGTGTTGATCGCTTGACCAACAACATCGGCATCTAGCCAACCAGCATCAATCGCTCCGTCAATGAGTTTCATGTCACCGACACGCTTTGTCACTCTTTGGAATTGTCCTTGAGGAAGAACATCTTTCAGAGACGCATTGTCAATGCTTCTGCGTGTTTGGTTTACTACGGCAACCTTAGTACCGTCTGCCAATGTTACGCTATCAACGCCTAGCGCTTTGAATTGCGCTTCTTCATTTTCGAGCGCTTCTTTGACATCTGCCAACTTTGCTCGGAGAGAAACGATGCGACTAGCGTTTAGTTCCGCTACCTTCGTCTCGTTGATTTGTATGTTACTTGCTGTTTTCATTTGGAACCTCCAGTTCCTAATTGGTTATGTGTACATCTTTGCACACTGTGACTTGCTTGTCAAGTCTTATCCAAGATTTTCTCAGATTTTCTTTCTCTGATCTCTTGGTGTAATACCCACCTTATCAAAGGGGTGAGACAAACACAACTTTTACCTAAGAAATTATTTCTACTAAAGAGTTGCAAATGTCCCACCAGTGTGTTACCTTTGTATGTGTCGGCAGAAGTACTGCCGAAGATAGGAAACCAAATGCAATACGTTTCAGACATAGAAAGAAAGAAACTCTTAGATGAGAAATCATACCAAGAGCGATGCACTACTTCTGTCAAAGACATTCAAGTAGGACAAACCGTTCGTGGATTCTTCTCAAGAGGATTCGTTGAAGTCTTTGTTGCAGATGTCAAAGTGAATACCAAGACTTACGACAAGAATAATTGTGGAGTATTGGTGAAAGGTCAAGTCATTCGAATGAACGATTGGCACTACCCGATCACTTTAGATAGATTGGAACGAGGATACGATTCAGTATTCTTTCACCTTCGTGACATGGTTGAAGAAATCTAATCTGAACGTCTCCACCCCAGCGATGGGGTGGGGGCATTATTCCTACTAACCAAAAATGAAAGGAGACACCAAATGGACTTTTGGGGTAGAGGTGCTTACTACGGAGTGAAGAAAGTAATCGTGCCGAAGAAAAAGCGCAAGAAGAAAACAATCGGAAAAACAATTTTCAAAAAGTTGTTCTAAGATTTGACAAGTGGCAGCCAATCTGCTAACTTGAAATTATTAACCAAAACAACTCAGGAGGTAACATGAGTATACAAAAAAAGTGGGAAGGTGAGATCAGCACGGCGCTCGTTGGGCGCACAATCGTGAAGGTTGAATATCTCTCCCAAGAAGAAGCGGACAAGAACTACTGGTACAAGCGACCAATCGCTCTAGTCCTTGACGATGGCAACTGGTTGATTCCCATGTCAGATGACGAGGGAAACGATGGAGGAGCAATCGCCACAAGTTTCAAGGAACTTGATACAATCCCTGTGATGTAAAACAACAATTTAATAAATAGAGTGTTGGTAGGTTTTCCGCCCTGCACCAGCACTCTCTTCCCAAGACCCCGCTGGTTATATTGTCTCCCAGCGGGGTCTTTTTTTTGTGCATTTTTTGTGCATTTTTCTCGAATTTTTGTCGATTTTTCTCGATCGAATTCGAGTCGAGAATCGAAGTTTTTTCGAGCAGCCTCAGATAGTCCAGTATTATTCGGGACTTATTGAGTCCTTCTATTAACCCTCTATGGTGTTCCTATGGTATCCCTGCCGAATATTCGAGCGGCCTTCGCTGCGGCCTTCGCTGCTTGCGGCGCTGCTGCTGCAAACTTCGTAAAAATTCGTAAATTTTTCGTGTTTTATCGAGTCGAGTCGAGTCGAGTCGAGTCGAAAGTCTAGTAAAAAAAGAAAAGCCCCAACCGATTTCTCGGCTGAGGCTGTTCGATATGGCGGAGCCTGTCATTCCAGACTACCTCTCTTATCGTTGGCTTAACTCATATTCCATGTAGGACCAGAGCCAGTTCCACTGACCATGTAAACACTGTAACACACCTTTACAAGTATGTCAAGTCTTTTATCAACAAATTTTCACTTGTCGATTTTCTAAGGTAACTTTTGAAGCAGTGTGAACAGCCTCTCCGTTATCCTTCCGATAGAAGTATCCGTGCTTGTATGGATTGTAAGAAACATCAACTGAGGTTTCTAGTTCCTCATCGGTGAGGTTTCCAATCACAAAAGCGTGGACATTCTTGCGGCCTTCTTTCAGAACTCTTTGGCGGCCTGCGTCACTGACTCGGAACTCAACGTCTGTGAGATTGAGTCGATCTGCGTAACCTGTTACCCTCCACCCCTTCGGAGTTTTGGATTGGATACTGAAAGTGTGCTTGTGTAGGTTGTAGTAAACTTTAACTTGCATTTTACCACTCCCTCCAACTCTTACCCCATCGAGGACTCGTGGTCCTCAGGTAAGTGCTTAACTCTGAATATTTCTGCTCAAGCATATTTGGTAAATACACATGAACGATTAGATCAATGCCACGAACAAAGCGGCAAGGTGATCCAAACCAGAATCGACTTCGTGGTTTTGATTCGTTTCGTATGTACTTCCGTACTCGGTCACGGTCAATATCCCAAAAGTCAATTCCGACTTTATCCGAGAGCATTCTCAGACCTATGTAATATGGTTGTGTTAATTCATTCATAGTGTCACCGTATCATAGTGTAGAACACCTGTCAAGTATTTGTTGGATAAAATTTTCTAAATAATTCTTAGATAAGAGTTGCAATTGTTTCGGCACTATGTTAAGGTGGTTTATAACCAAGTGACCACAGGAGGTCAAAATGAAATACAAAGTAGTAGCAGAACGAACCTTTACTATAGACTACGAAGTTACAGTCGAAGCCGACAGTGAAGAATCGGCTAGAGTCTTAGTTGAACAATGTAACGAAGATATTGACGACTGGGAAGGCAATCTGTTCTTCCTTGATAACTTTGATGAAAGAACACCAAAGGTCATCGAGATAACGGAGCAATAATGGACATCAACTTTGAAACAACCACGAAAAAGAAACCAGCATACACCAAACCAAAATCTTGGGTAAAGTGTTTGGACTGCCGAGCGATCATCGCCGATCGAGTAGCAGACCGATACCCAACCTGCCCTTTCTGCGAAGGTGCAAACTGGTCAAACGATAAATATTAAATAAGACTTGACAAGGCACAAAACCTGTGCTAAGTTTTGTACAAGAAACCAACTAGACCTTAAGGAGGTCACAATGAATAACGGAAATCTTATAGGACACTGCGGAGTTGACAGCGGCCAAATCATGCTGGTTGATCCTTGCTATGTGTTGAAAGATGATTTCACACCTAACACTGATCCTACTGGAGGAGCCTATGATGAAGCGTGTCGAATCACTCTTGGTATTGGAGCCGGACAACACTCACTTGGGGTTGTCACGTCAACAATGTGGGGAGATGGTAATTATCCGGTCTACGCAGACATGGAAGGTAATCGTGTCAGGAGCGTCACCATCGTATTTGATGATGCGGGTTTGGACGAAGACGACTACTGCAATGATTGTTCCGCAGAAATTGACTATTGCGAGTGCTAAGAAATTTAAAAAATTCTTGGCTAAGACTTGACAAAGCAGAAAACCTCTGCTAATGTTTATTACATCAAGCAACACCGCTTGAAACAAACCGACCATAGGAGGTCAAACAAATGGGTTACATGCTAACCAAAAACAAGGAATGGGAAAACGGAATCAACGCCATGGACGCTGCTCTCGAAACAGAGTCAATCTTTGAGCCAAAGATTTCTGGAACCATTCTTCCTAATGGAAACGTAGACACCAAAACGTTTACAGTTTACCGTGAATATGAAGATGGCTCACAAGCAGTACTCAATGCTGGAGTTCGAGAAGGCTACCACGCTGGCTCTTACGCTACATTGATCAATACCGCTGAGGCTATGTTCCCTAACACGGTTTCCAAGATGCAATCATACAACGATGGCGCAGTCTTCGTGTTCACTCAAGATATCGGTGAGGAATACTCATTCGGTGACGGTGACTCGCTGACCAAGCACATCATGTACACTGCATCTCTTAACAGCACCTTTTCAACTAAGGCTATCGGATTCACCTACCGACCTTTCTGTACGAACCAAGAGAGTCAGGGTACTCTCCAAATCGCTCAGAAGCGGACGAAGAACCACGATGCCATGTTGTTCAGCAAGGCGCAGATCATGTCCAAGTACGCTGATGCGTTTGATCGGTTCATCTCGAATGCGACAATGCTCAAGGGTTACGACATGACTAACTACTTGCTTAACACGGTGCTTGACCAAGTGGCTCCGCTTATTGACGACCCAGAGGCAAACACCAAAGCCGTGAATGCTGCTGAAAAGCGTCGTGACGGAATCATGTACTACTACAGTGAAGAAGTGGATAAGTTCGGAGCGAACGCATTCAGTCTTTACCAAGCAGTACAGTCATACGAGTTCCATGTTGGAACACGAGGCAAGAACACTGCCATCAAAAAGGTGAACGTAGTCTCTGATCCTGCAAAGAATCAGAACCTCACCAACAAGACGGCTGAGATCCTGCTAGCCGGAGTCTAATCCGGTAAGACCTGAGCAAGTCTCAAAACTGCTCACCAAAAACTTTAGACAAGAGTTGCAATTGTCTCACCCATCTGATAAGGTGGGTACATAAACCACTAGCCGACAGAAGTCGGAGAAAGAAGAAGAACAATGGGATCAAGAGGAACCATTAGAATCAAACAATTCAATCAGGACACAGCGGTGCATCTCTATGCACACTGGGCAGGACCAGACATGCCAAAAGTTTTGGCTAAAGGTTTGGAGCGAGCCGAGATCGCTGGTCGTCTTGACGATCAAGCATATTGTAGCCGTATCATCTTTGACACTCTTTCAGAGTATGTCCAAGATTCGACTCTCGGTTGTGGTATGATCATCGGTGACGAATGCGCACCGGCTGACTTGAGTTACGACGTTCCATGTGTGGAGTGGACAAGTTGGGGAGAACCAATTTGCTACATCATTCCGGTAGACGACGTGATCACTTGTGATGCCACTGGGGTTTCAACTCCACTGGACTCAGTGAATGCTCAAGAATTTATTTCAGATATTCTTGAAAAAGACTTGACAGGAGCATGGTAACCTGCTACTGTTGAGGTTGGTGGGGGGAACCTCCCCTCACCGACAAACCAATTAACAAACCAATATGTACTGGAGGTACAAAAAATGAGTAATGAAAATTGTTGGGCAACATTTGCCCAAATTCTAGAAGCAGGAGTGGACAGGGTAATCTTGTACGGTCCTCCGGGAACCGGTAAGACGTTCTCTGCGCTTCACACTATTAAGCGAGACGGTCAAGAGTCCCATCGACTTACTTGCACCGATGATATGACCAACATGGATGTCACTGGAGGATTCCTACCATCAGCAGATGGTGGCTTCCAATGGATTGAAGGTGTGGCTATCAAGGCTCGCCGTACCGGTGCTCGTCTCGTAGTAGATGAGATTGACAAGGCAGGTGGCGACGTGTTCGCTACGCTACTCAACATGACTGACTCGGAAGGGTCATCAGAATGGGAGCACCCCGTCACTGGAGAGAAGACGACTCCGGCTCTAGGTTATACCGTAGTCATGACGACTAACGTGGAAGTAGTTGAGGAATTGCCACAGGCACTCATTGACCGGTTCCCCGTCCGTCTTCGGATTGACCGACCACACCCACAGGCTCTGGAAACATTGCCTACGCACTGGAGACAGTACGCTGATCGAATGGCTGATGGCGGTTCGGAACGTATGTCGCTACGACTCTTTCAGTCAATGGCGAAACTCTCCCGAACGATGGGTGAGGAAAGGGCCGCTCAGATTATTCTGGGAGCAAGGGCAGATTCCTTCTTGGAAGCGATCAAGATTGATCAGTTCCAAGTAGAAGGAAACTAAAAGATCGTGCCTCCAAGCACTAGGGGTCTTATTCTTTCTTCCCCTAGTGTCGCACAGGGGGGAGCGGGGTTTTTAGTTGGTTACCCTCTCCCCCCATCTTTCTCTACAAATGACTTGACAAATCAAACCAACTATGCTAAATTTTAATTAACAAACCAAACATATCTAACGGAAGGAAACGATATGAACCATATAATTGACGAAGTACACAATCGAAACAGACCGATGCCGGAGATGTTTACACGGAAAGACATCCGTAACTCTGGTGGTTGGGATGTTGCGAACGTTCGGGCAGTGCGAGGGGAACCCTTCATCACTGTCTCTGGGCGTATCATGCGAGTCCCACTTGACGACTCAAACCTTGCCAAGAGCATTCGTGCCCATGAGCAAGTTCACGTTAAGGTTTCTCCCCAAGACCTAACCCCATACATCAATGAGGTTACGCCAGACGGAGCAATCAGGGCCGCAGAGGAAGCAAGAGTAAACTATATTGCTGAACAACTGGGTTTCCCTATGAAGGAAATGGTTACCGGTTCGGAAGTGCATGACGGTGAAGTATTGGCTAGTACCGATGCTTGGGCTGAATCAGTTTACGCTATTGCAGCCTCAATTAATACTGGAGGGCTACGAGGACTCATTACTGGTCTTCGGCGTGTTGCTCCGGTGTGGGCAGATCAGTTGCGTATGATCGCAAAGGAGATGACTAAGTTCCAAAAGGACCAGATCAGAAAGATCAAGGGCGACATGTGGGGAGTCAATAAGACTCCTATGAAGTCTGCTTTGGGAATGTACGGGTCTACAGATCAGTGCAAGAACAACTCTGACTGGATTCATGGAATGACATACACTGTCGAATTCGCAATGCTTATCCAAAGTATTGCAGACATGCCTGCTCCTCCTCAGACGATGCCAGAGCCTATGCCAGAGTCAGATCAATCTGACACTGAAGAAGGCGAAGAAGAAGAGTCAGAAGAAGAGTCAGAGGAAAACTCAGATGAAGTTTCTGAAGAGCAAGAGGGTCAGCAAGGTGAGGGAACTCACGACGGTGACACTTCTGACGGTCTTGACAAAGACACAAAGAAGGAATCTCTCGCAGATGAAGCACAACTGATTGACCGTAATGAAATTCAGAAGAACGCTAGACAGGCGCTCAATGAAAAGATCGGGCGAAGGGGTGGAATTGGTGATTGGCTTCCGGTCAATCTAGCCAACCTACCACTAACGCTCAACGTACAAGGAGCAATCGGTAAGAAGCGAGTAGCGTCAAACGTTGGTCGCAATCCACGCCGAATCCAAAGACTACTCACCGACCCAGAGCGTCGTATCTTTGACAAGAAGGTTCGTGCCAGCGGTGGTGTAGTGCTCATTGACTGCTCAGGGTCTATGGACCTTTCAAAAGATCAGGTAAAAGATATGATGATGTCGGCACCCGGTTGTACCGTGATTGCCTACTCATGCTCTTGGAGAACTGAAGATAACACCTATGTCCTAGCAGACAAGGGTAGAATCTTCTCCGGTGAGTTGCCTGACTTCTTTAGTGGCAATGGGAACGACCTAAACGCAATTAAGTATGCGGTTAGTCGTAAGCAAACCATCGGTGCTCCGATTATTTGGATTACCGATGGAATGGTCTATCGACCCAGCGGTGGGTCAGCATATGACCAAAAGGAGTGTGCAAGGTTCGCTCAAACGCACCGAGTGCACATGGAGTACACGCCAGAAGATGCCATTGAGTATCTGAAGGGACTCCAAAAGGGAAGCGCACATAAGCCCAAGATTCTTGACAGATGGCAAGAACTTCTAGGACTTGCTTCCTAAGAGGAAAGCAGGGACCGGTTGCCTTCCGCTTCCGGTCCCTGCTCCACTCGTTCTTAAACGGCTAACCCCGAATAGACCGTTCAAGTAAATACTATAACATAAAACCTTAAATAAGAATGGAGGAAATGTATATGCAACTATTCGAAACACCACAATCTAAATCCGATGATCCAACAGATGAAACAATCGTAGAACTCTTTGAATTCTGGAAAGAAACATTCAACAAGCGAGCCTCGACGCTGCTCGACGATGCACGACGTAAGAAGATATCAATAGCACTACGCAACTACTCCATGGACACATGCAAGGCCGCTATCGTTGGTTGCTCACTCTCTCCATGGCACAGCGGGCAAAACCCTAGCAACAAGAAGTACAACGACCTCAGTTTAATATTCAGGAACGCAGAGAAGGTTGAATACTTCCTCGACATACACGAGAAGGAGACTGAAGGAGAACGGGAGATGGAACAGTGGTTAAACAGTTAATGTCAATGTTAATGAATACATATGTCACACGCACCGCAGAACTCAAACTCGCCAAGTACTTTGACCTCGTTGGGGTCGTAAGCACAGGGGTACGGATCGCCGCACGGTCCGATCAGGCGGCCTTCCCCCTCGACGTAAGATCGAAGCACATCAGCAACAGTGGGTATTGACGTGACTGGTGGTCTTCTAATTACCTCAATGGTGTCCCTAGCGGTGGTCTCCAACTTTCGAGCACAGTACGCCGAGGTACTTAAGCCTTCTTTTTCAGCAGCCTCGACCAACAAATCTTTCAACCAAAAAGGAACCGAAATATGAAGTTTAGTCAGTTTGTTTTTCTGATCCATCTTTTGATCCAAAATCATCTAAACTTTCCAAGCCTGCTTCTTTTAAAGCCATCATTAAAAGCAATTCTGTCAAGGTAATATCATAACCTTCAGAAATATCAAGTAAAAGATTCTTAAGTCTAGGATCGACTTTAAAGGACATGCCGATTTTATCCGTATTTAAATCCGCTTTCTTTGGCGGACGGCCAGTCCTCATCACATGAAAAGAGTCTCGCATGTCAATATCACCTCTTTATATATAGTAGCAAGTTAGTTGCAGAGGGTCTACTCCTATTGTACCTCAATGGTAAATATGGATGGAAAGACTTTCTATAGACACTCTATGGTGTCCCTGCGGGAGGGTGCGGCGCTGGTTGCTGCAGTGGTTCTTATAAAGCCATGGTCTTGGGTTCAATTCCCAACTTCCGTACTATTTCAACAATGTTAAAACCAAACTTTGTGTCCACTTTCACAAGGTTTTGGCTTGATTAACAATCTAAAAGGATGTAGTTTAATATATGAGAAGGTGACAGGAGGTGAATCACCAATGAAAAGCAAGATTGTAAACCGCTGGGACAAGGCCAAAGCCAACTCCCGAAGACGTCGCCACGAGCGTGCTTGGAAAGACGTAAATCTTCCACCACGAGACATGTGGTCAGACCAATTAGAACGAGAAATACTTAGAATGCGCTTCTAACCAAAGTACACCTAAAGTTTTGAAAGGCCCCTGCTAAATGCGGGGGCTTTTTCAGTTATCAAGGAGATCTTCAACAGCAGCCCGCTGCTGCAGCAAACCTGTGAAAAAATTCAAATTTTTGACGATTTATCTCCAGTAAAAGTAAATTCGAACCTATTGGACACTTATCCCGACTGAAGAAAATCAGTCTTACCACCCCGCCTCCCACACCCACACCGCAAATATGGGAAACGCACCAGCCTCGCAACCAAAAAACGAGGCGAATCCACCAAGTATCCGAGATAGTCCCGAAAAAAAAATAAAACCTTCAATTAACCTTCTATGGTATCCCTATGGCGTCCCTACCGCAAGCGCACACCGCACTTGAGACAGAACTCAGACCAAGGATACACTTGACGGGACTCAATCGGATGCGTACAAGAGAAAATCTCACGCCATCTCGAATCAGCCATCTGTCGAAGCCACTCAGAAACCGACTGGCCATCCGCCTCAGCAGCAGCCTGCCACTGATCACGCTGTGACTCAGAAACCCTAATTAAGACTTGCTTATCACGGGACTCCTCAACCTTAACCTCATCCTCCACCAGCGTATCTTCCAAAGCAGCCTCAACTTTAGCCCGCTTCACCTCGTCGCTACGAAGGACCTCCTTAAAATAATCTGTACTCATTACTCATTCTCCTCATCTATTTCCTCGCTAATAATTTCTGCATCGATAATAACCTCTTGATCGATAATAATATCGGGACTATCCGCCCCCTCCAAATTGCCTTCTATATTGCCCAATGGTGTCCCCACAGAATCATCCGAAACATTATCTAAAATATTCGACACGACACTTTGATCCAAAACACCAGAAGAAGCCATCAACTCCAACAAAGCCAAAGACTCATCCCTAGCCGCATCCGAATTACCAACCTCCTTCACCTGACCAACCAACGAAGACTGCACCTCAACCACCTCATGAGACTCCAACCCAGAAATAGCAACCTCAGTACGCTCCACGTTCATACCCAACAACTTAGCCCTACGATCCATAATACCCAAAACAGTACGCACAGCATTCTGATCAGGCTCAACCATAATCTCAGAACCATCATCCAACGTCTCACGACGAAACTGAGTCAAAGGCCACAAAGACTTCTGCATCTCATCCAACCGCTCTAACTCTAACCTAAGAACTTCAGGGTAAGACAGAAACGCCTCACTGTTAAGCCGACCCAAAACACGACGAGAAGCCGCCGCAACAGCAGCAGCCGACATATTAAACCTCTTACCAATATCCACATTCGACAAACCCGACTTCTTCAAATTGAAGATACGCAGATCCCTCTCAGCAAGAAACTCTCTCGAAAGTTTATTAGACTCAACCATAACAGTATTGTATATCCCCGTGCTATACTTAACGTCAACTCTTATTCAAATACGACCAAATCTGAGCCAACGTAAACTTCTCAGCCTTCACCCCACGACGCTGAGCCTCAGCAGACAACTGCCTAGGAGTCAACCCAGCCCACACACCATGCAAATCAGAAGGAGGAAAAGTCAAAGCATAATCCAAACATTCCTTACGCACAGGACACTGCCTACACATACGTCTAGCCTCAGATATATAAGACAAGTCCTTGTGTTCTTTCGGAAACATCTTCTCAGACTTGCCTCGGCATAATGCTTCTTCGGACCAGTGTTTGGGGGTTTCTGGTGGGTCTTCGGGGGTTGTTGTGGGGTGTTTTGGGGAGGGGTCTGGTTGTATAGTAGTTTTTGTGTTTTTGGTTATTTTTCTGAGTTTGTTCACAACTTCGACCTTATCCGTTTTATCGTTCGGGTTCTTTTGTTGTGTTATGCTTCTATATTACGGTTTAATGTAGGTTTTGTCAAGGGGTGTTACAGGTTGTGCATGACGTAATCTATGGCTGATATGAGGCATAAAATGATGAACCAGATGATAAGGTTGGTTACCATTTTAGTGGTCCTTTTTCGTCAGTTTTGGCTGACCTGACGAATACCATAATCCCACTCTTTACCATCGGTAAATCAGTGTCAAAATAGTGCAAGCAAGAAGCAAAGGTATCAAATACGACATATTATCGGTCTCTCATAAACAAATCAACAAACATCATAACAAGGATAATACCCAATACAAGAGCATATGACCATACTACTGTATCCATAATAAGTGTATTCCTATATAGGGTTATTTGACATTATTTGGTTTGGGGGGTTTCAGGATCGTGGTGTTGATTTGCGGGCTTTTGTTTCTCACTGTTACCCATATCTATTCCGTATCTTAGTTCTGCTAATACGGCTACTATTTGCTTCAATTCTTGAAAAAACCGGCTTCGTTTACGGCGTTTGTCGATGCGTTTCTGCCAGTAATGGTCGTCTCTTCGCATGTAATACTTGTACCATTCCATCATGATTTTGCTCCCTTTATTACACTAGTGGTTACTATTATCGGTGTCAACCACAGTGTTATTTGGGTGTGTTTTGTGCTTGAATATGTGCTGATCTATCTTGTAGAAGATCGCCGCTCCTGCCAAATTAGCCAGCAACGTCTGGGTCACAATGTTAAATGGAAGCAACCATATGGCTACTGCTAACACTGGAGTGGACGCCTGCCATCGAAAAGCATACTTAAGGAATCTCATACCTACTTACGATACCCTACAAACTTACCTACAGCAACCCATCCAATCACTAAACCTAAGGCTAATCCAGCCATAACAGTTAGGGTTTTCATTGTCTCCTCCTCTTTTACCTAGTCACTTCCTAAGTATATTACAGCAAACGTGGAGAAATCACGGCCCTTAAAATCTGTACAAACCGGCTTCGTCATTCGGAATCTTCGCCAGACCACAACCAAATCAGGTCTACACTGTGTCGGTCATGCTTCATAGGGGGAAGTTTAACTGACTTTAGATCATCCACTGGCTTAGATACATCAATCATGGCATAAGTGCCTTCATATGTGGCTATCCTAAAGTCCTCTAGTTGGCAAACTTGCCCTAAATCGTAGGATTCTTTCAGGATACTATCTTTTTCTGTGTCAGTGATTCGGATATATCTGTTGGGAATATCTAGTTGCCAGTGCTCCTGACCAGCAATAAAATCGTAGGTAAAGTTTTCTTCTTCGTCAGAAGTCATCAATTCTTGCTTCATCTAACTTCCTCAACTGGTAAATGCAAAAAATGAGTGGCGGAATCCACAAAGCAGCCATCAAAGCAATAAACCCCAGCACCTTCATCAGTCTTCATCTTTGTCGTCGTCATCCCACCGTAAAGGTTCAACTGGCGCTAACCAAGCATCCTTAGTTTCCAAGTCTTCAAACATCTCGTGTAAAGGCCGAAAAGGCTCAGGTTTCTTGGTCCATTCGCCCTGAAGAATCAGCATATGGGTCTTGATAAGCAGAAAAGACAATACGCAGACCATAATAAGTGTTGAACACGCAAATACAATAAGCATCATTACTCCATACTTCTAACAATATTCTTGGGTATATACTGGTTTTTACCTTTTAGATCATCAGTGTCATCCTCAAGGGACATAACGCTAATATTCTCGTTTTCGTGTATATACTTTTCACTAATCGGCTCAAAGCCTGAAAGTAATCTTTGATAGTTTCCCATAGCAGACCTATTATAGTATTTTGGACTACGCAAGTCAAGACAGAGCCGGAAGTGGGACTCGAACCCACGACTTTCGCTTTACAAGAGCGATACTCTAGCCAACTGAGTTATTCCGGCGAGTGTTTCATCATATGTATGTCATAATGAAGACTAGAAACAAACTTACGCTTAGTTTTTGTACAGTCTGTTCCACAAACCCAACAAGAAGACTTACCCGCCCAAGAAACTTCACAATCTTGACAAATATAATGATTTTTGTTACCTTTTACAGCCCATCGCAGTTCTTCAACCGTGATAAGCCTATTTAG
>MDTC01005935.1_pt1 | contig 15005 bp, 6 predicted proteins | sample 811181 | NCBI WGS metagenome assembly MDTC01 (sample SAMN05326644, study PRJNA326480) | marine metagenome | isolation source: seawater | place: Pacific Ocean: North | collected 2011 | reverse complement strand
AGATGGATCGCCCATTGGTGCGAACGGTTCCAGCTACACTGCAGTGGCAGCGGATGTTGGGAAACATCTCTCCGTCAGGGTCAGCTATGATGATGATGGTGGTACTAGTGAAGTTGTAACCAGCAATGTAACCTCAGTGGTTGTAAGTGCGCCAAACTCACCACCGACTGGTGTTCCCGTGATTACCGGAACCGTTCAGGTGGGGCAGGTCTTATCCGTTGATACCTCGCCGATAGTTGACGCTGATGGTCTCAGGGGTGTTACCTTTGGTTACGAGTGGGTTAGAAACCTATCACCTATCAGTGGAGCGAACTTTTCAAGCTATACGGTAACCTCGCTAGATGAAGGAAAGAAGCTGGCGGTGAAAGTTACCTTTGTTGATGAACGTGGCACTAATGAGTCCGTAGTAAGCGCAGAAACAGGACCTGTTGCTGCAGCGGGAGCCTATCCCGATGAGCTAGGCCTTTCGTTGTTTTCCGACTTCAATTTGATGGGTGGAGGGTTCGATTACATTAATTCGATGGGTAAGGGGATTGATGTTGGGAGCGGTGTCACCTTCAGCATTACCGGAAGTGGAACCACCTTTACCAACAATGGGAGCATTGTTTTCTATGGTGATTCCGGGGCAGTCGATGGCGCTAGTGGCACACTCCTGACGATAGGAGAAGGCGTTATCTTCATCAACAATGGGAGGATTGAAGGTACCGGAACATTTGATAATCAAAGTGGTACCCTAATCGACAATGGTTTTATCAATGTCGGCAATTCACCAGGACTACTGACATTTGTTGGTGACCTGATAAAAGGCGAAAATAGCGTATCCGAGTTCGAGCTGGCGGGTAACCGGGCTGGTGAAAGTTACGACCAACTGGTCGTTAACGGTACCGCGACACTCAATGGCCGGGCGCGGGTGTCACTGCTTGATGGCTTTATGCCGACCCTGGGTTCAACCTTTGTCCTGATCGCGGCCGAGGTTCTGAAGGATTCGTTTGATACGGTCGAAGGGCTGGACCTATCTGATGCCCAGGTACTTGACCTGGTTTCGACCGATGCCAGCATAGAGCTTGTTACTATTCAAACCAGCCGGGTGGGAACAGACTCAGCAGACATTATTCTTGGGTATGCATCCCAGGATGTCATTGTAAGCGGTGAAGGTGATGATATTGTCGCCATGGCAGCTGGTGATGATATCGTTTATACCCAGGCCGGTGATGATCAAATTTACGCTAGTGAACTGCCTAAACGTATCGATGGTGGTGATGGCGTTGATGTGCTGACCATAGGTGCTTCTATTGATTATCGTGAAATAGAAGGCACCGTCCTCGAACGGATAGAGGTTATATCCCTCAGGGATTTGAGGGGCAGTGTGATTGAGTTGGATGCTGATGCCATAGCGCGAATAGTAGATGGCGATAACCAACTGACTGCAATAGACAATAGCCTGGTAGTCGTCGGCGATGATGGGGACAGGGTTAAACTGTTTGGTGACTTTATCGAGAATGGTTCAGCTCTGCTTGATATCGAAGGCATGGGCGAAGTCAACTTCACTATCTATACCCAGGGTGGGACCTCGCTGTTTGTAGCAGACAATATCGCACTTGAGCTCTATGGGGCAGATGGTACCCTGGCAGTAGCTTGTATGCCCGTTGCTGATGAAATTCATTGTTATGTTGAAACTCAGGATATTGAGCCCTTAGCTGGCCTGTTGGGTGATGCGGTTGCCTTGGACTTTTCCGGCCTGAATGAGCTGCAGGTGCTGCACTCCGCAAGCGGCGCCGGCGCTCCAGTCAGTGCCATAGAAGATGTTCTACCGCAAAGTGGCGAGGGGCAAGTTCTGGAGGGACTCGTTGAATTCCTGCCTGATCAGGGACCGGTCATCGACTCCGGGGTTTCAAGCCCTGCCTTCGCAGGAACAGAGGGAATGCTCCCTGTGTATATTGATAATTTGGCGAAACTGGAAGGTCTGCTTCCTCCGGATGTGGCTGACCCCAACCAGATTGTTTAGGGATTCAGGGTGACGGCAATAAATTCGTCTCGACCGAACGCTAAAGTCATCTCGACCGAACAATAAATTCCTCTCGATTGAACGCTAATGTCATCTCGACCGAAGTGGAGAGATCTAAGGACGGTCTTTCAAGTAGCACTGGACCCCCGGTCGATACTAGGAAAACAGGTCGATCTGGGTGTCCGTTAGTTCTTCCGTTACTTCTCCAACCTCAAGCATAGATGATAACCCGCTCATTCTTCTGACGGATCGCTGCAAGGCTGCTGACCAGGTGATTTCATTAGCATAGATCGCCATGGAATGTCGTGCCCTGGTCACCGCCGTGTAGATCAACTCCCGGGTAAGCAGTTGCTCGCTTAGTGTTGATGTTGGGTTCGGCAGTATCAGGGTCACATGGCTGAACTCGGAGCCCTGTGATTTGTGCACCGTCATTGCGAAGCAGGTTTCATGGGGTGGGAGCCGTGATGCGAGGTAAAGCTTTATCTCTCCCAACGGGCCCATAAATGCCGCTTTGATCTGGTTGTCCTGGGCGTCATTCACGCAAATACCAATATCGCCATTAAATAGACCGAGGTTGTAGTCGTTTTGCGTAATGATAATAGGGCGACCGTGGTAAAAAGACTGCTCACTGGCCTTGAGTCCCTGCGCTTCAAGGTGTGTTTCTATTTCCCTGTTGAGAGTTTCCACACCCAGGTCGCCATCCCTGATTGGACAGAGGATCCGGGTAGATTCAAAATTTGAGAGGAGGCTTGCAGCATCAGATAGCGGGTCCTGCAGCAGCATTTCGTATTCAAAGTAGTAGGAAGCGATCTCCGAACGCATCCTGTCCTGGGCGAGTGATTCAAGGCTATAGACGCTGACCTCATCATCACTACTTGATAAAAGAGTCAGTTCTCCTGCTTGAATGTTTACTGCCAGTTGCCCGATGCCCTGATCCATTGAGAAACGGTAGTTGGTCTCAAAGTGACATATGGCATCGGTCAGGGCGTGCTGTTTTTTCCTTGTGGGTACATCTACCGACAGCAATTTACTGCAGAGGTCGGCAAAGGCTGGGCTGAAGCCCGGGCGATCTCGACACAGGTCCGCCAGTACATTCCCCGCTTCTACCGAGGGCAGTTGATCTGGATCTCCAAGAAGCAGGAGCCGGGTATCTGCCGGCAGCGCTTCAAGTAGTCGGTGCATCATGGTGAGATCTATCATTGAAACCTCATCGACGATTAGAACATCGGCGCTGATCAGATTGTCTCTATTGTAGCGAAAGCTCCTGCCGTTGCTGCGCATGCCCAGCAAGCGGTGCAGCGTTTGTACTCTAGTTGGGATAGTCTCCCTACTATCTTCAGGCAGGTTCGGCAAAAACTGCACAATTGATTCTGCCAGTCGCATTGCCGCTTTTCCCGTTGGCGCTGCCAGTTTGATATCCATATCGGTATCATTTTCCCGCAGCATCGATAGTATCTTTGCCACCGTGCTGGTTTTACCGGTTCCTGGGCCGCCAGTGATTATCGTCAGCTGTTGAGTCTGTGACTGCAGCGCAGCGATTTGCTGCCAGTTAATTGTTCCACCTGCGGATCCAAAGTACTTCTCCAGTTGATCACCTAGATGATCCTGGGGGGGCAGAGCCCTGTTCCGTCGGATTAGGGCGCGAGCAACGCTGGACTCGTACTGAAAATAGCGGTGCAGGTAAAGCTGATCGTCTCTTAGCACCAGTGGTGTCGGAACCTGACCGTCACCAACAATTGATAGTCCGCTCAGCTCCTTAACCAGGGTTTTTCTCCGTCTTGAAAGGTCAAGGCAACTATGCTGGAGTGACAGTGCCTGGCTAAGCTCGACAATAAGATCCTGGGCTGCGGCACTCATATCTGGTGAATACCTGCGCATTAGTTCACTGAAGGCAGCGTCGATTGGTCTTGTTTCACCCTGACGAATCATGGTGTTCCACCGAGCGCTTGATCGAAAGTCTGTAGTAACCCCTCATCAGGTTTATCAAAAAAGACGCCGGTCTGGGTCTTGCCATCCATACCCCTGAGAAAGAGGTAGTGTACGCCGGCAAAATGTTTGCTGTATTCATAATCCGGCAATCTTGAATGCAGAAATCGATTCAGTGCAACGCAATAGATCAGGTACTGAAGATCATACTGATGATGTGCCACGGCCTGTTTCAATTCTGCGGCTTTGTAAGACTCCTTGCTGTCCCCAAGATGGTTGGATTTGTAGTCGATCAGGTAGTATCGGTCCTGATGGCGGATAATGAGGTCAATCAGCCCAGTCATCATGCCTTCCAAGCTTGGAACTGATAGATTTTCCGAGGATGTCATGTAGCCATTCTTCTGCAGGGTCGAGAGAAAATTCACATCCGCATTCAAGGGGAAATGAAACTCCAGCTCATTGAGGCGATCATGCCCGGATATGTCAGAGAGCCGTAGTGATTCGTCTCGACCAAATGGTGTTGATAATATGTCGTCGAGCCATGCCGATATCACCGGGAGCCACTTGTTCCGATCATCGCCAAGTCCTACCTGTTTAAGGCACCTCTCACAGGCTGTTGTTCTGACATCATCGGTGGCTGAAAAATCAAGGTTCTCAAGGAGACTGTGGAGGGCGATACCCACCTGGGGGCCGCGGGGGAAGGTGAAGCGATTGAATTGCTCCGTACGTTGGGTCGCGTTAGTCACATCTGCTTCATCATCGGCAAACCCGGTGATGGTTATGGCTTCAACCGGGGCCTCCTTCATTTTAATTAGTTTACTGACCCCGGTGTAACTGTGCATCCGCCATGGGTCATCAATTTCAGGAAGGTTCGGTGGTGGCAGGAGCGATGGCGTTGAATCGCTGTCTTTCAGGGGCGTCGTATCTGCGGCAGTGATGGCGTTAATTGAAAAAAGCTCCTGAGGATATCCTGCCAGTGTGTCGAGTATTTCCTCTGGGTTGTTTTTGGCTGCGGCTATATTGAGCAGCCGTGCCAGCGCCGATTTAGGGAGTTGGCTGTGATTGGGTATGCCGAGGCAACAGTGGTGCCTGGCACGAGTAATGGCGACATAAAGAAGGCGCATATCCTCTGCAATACTCTCGTTCTGGGCCTGAGCTCGATGTCCGCTGTCATTGCCAAATTCGATGCAGGTTTCAAAACCATGCCCGGTTTCCCTGTGAAAAAGGGCGGGTTCTGCTGAAGGTATGGCGCGCCAGAAGCCGCCAAAAGGGATGTAAACGATGTCGTATTCAAGGCCTTTGGCAGCATGCATGGTGACTATTTTTATCAGGTTTTCATCACTTTCAAGGCGCAACTGCCGTTCTTCACTGGTAACCGTTTCTGCGGTAATCCTTTCTCGCGCCAACCACTTCAACAGGCGGTGCATACCTGGTGCCGCGGCGGATCTTTGCTGCAGCAGCTCTGACAAATGGCGCAGGTTGGTAAGCTGTCTCTCTCCGTCGGCCTGGCCGAGCCATTTTTCTGCGATTTTTCTGGTGATGATAAGGGACTCGATCATCGGTGCTATGTCCTCGGTTGCCCATAGGTAGTGATAGTGTTGGAACTCCTGGGTCACTCGCTGCTGCAGTATTACATCGTGGGTCAGGGCATCAATTTCAGAAATACTGGATTGCATGAGGTGAGTCGCCAACGCGGCCTTTATGGCGCGATCATTGGTCGGCTCCAAGACAGCCTGCAGAATGAGTTTCAGGTCGAGAGCCGTTTCCTGCAGGAAAACACTTTCCTGAGTGACATAAACGCTTCGTATACCCCTATCCGAGAGGGCGTCCCGTGCAGCCTGGGCATCATTCTTATCGCGAACCAGGAATGCGATCTGACCGGCGCTGATGGCTTTGCCGTCAATGAGCGCTGAGTTTTCCGCTGCTCGTAAAAGTAGTTCTGATACCTGTTCCGCCGCATGCTGCATGCAAAGAGCACGGGCATCATCCTTGCGCAGTGTCTTGCCTTCACCGTGAGCCAGGAAGAGGGAGAAGGGTTTTTGCTGGCTGTCGTTGAACCTATAGGACATTGATGCTGCCTGCGCGGATGCATCAACTTCGAAAAAGGGTATATCCGTATCATTGTCAAAGATTTGTTGCTGGGCAAACAGTGAATTGACAGCGTCAACCAGTGCCTTTGATGAACGCCAGTTGGTATTTAGCGAATAGAGGTTGTCCCACGTATCTCTCTTTGCATTGATGTAGGTGAAAACGTCTGCACCACGGAACTGGTAAATTGCCTGTTTCGGGTCTCCGATAAGAAACAGGCTTTGTGGGCCGGGACCAGCGTATATCGCCTTGAAAATGCCATATTGAATATCGTCCGTATCCTGAAATTCATCCACCATGGCGCAGGGATAGCGGCCTGCCAGTGAGCTTGCGAAGGTCTGGTCACCGGTGACGGTCTGAAACAGTTGCGTCAGCAGATCATCCAGGGTCAGTTGATTGGTATCTGTCTTGTACCTGCTGAGGTTGTCTCTCATTTTTTGGGTGACCTGCTGCCACAGGCCTGACTTGATTGACTCCACGACACTTTTGGCTTGAAAAATGGCATCTATCAGTTCGAGGCAGGAATGCTCTGGTACAGATTTCCCGGCGCGAATAGAATTGTCCAGAACACCTGCAGACCAGTATTCCCAGAGTGGGTCTTCAGGATCAATGGCGTTTTTATCCAGGCAGAAGCGGGTCATTTCATCGAGCTTTTTTACACAATTCCTGTTTGCCTTGAATCCGGCGTCTCCTATGACTGCAGGCAGGTCGCTTTCTACCCACTGGCGCTTGGCCTCAACAATATTGTTGACCAGTGTCGTCGCGTCGGATTGGCTGCCGGATGCTTCGGGAAATATCGTGACCTTGTGGCGAAACAGGAAGCGCTTTATTTTGGATAGCAGGGTATCCGGGTCTGGCCAAAGGCCGAGAGCGATATTTCTTTCGAAGGTGGGCAGAGTCAGAATTGTCTGACGAAAGCAGTCTGCTGCTGCCATTTCTAGCAACTGGTCCCGGTCACCATCCAGGTCCTGGTCAAACAATACGCCAGTTTCGAAGCTTTGTTGGTATAGAACCCTTGCGCAAAATCCGTGAATGGTAAAGATCGCAGCTTCATCCATGAGCTGAATTGCAGCGGCGAGCAAAGTTGAGTCACGGCGATTGTCATCGCTGATGCCAATCAGGTGTTCCAGGAACGGGTCGTTGGACTGTCCGGACTGGAATGCAACTTTGGCTTCTACGAGCCGTTTGCGGATTCTGTCCCTTAGTTCTTCAGTAGCAGTCCTGGTAAAGGTCAGTACAAGAATCTCGTTTACCGCCAGCGGTCGTTTGACTCCAGTGCTGTGCCCAAGCAACAAACGCAAATACAGACTTGTTATGGTGTAGGTCTTGCCGGTACCGGCACTCGCTTCGATAAGCTGCTGCGCTTCCAGGGGGAAATTTTCAGCCTGTAGAATATTCATCATGTCTGCCAGTGGGGGAGCAGCGCGCCATAGACCTTGAGGGCACGAGCAGTGAAATTATCATCAAGATCCTGCGGCAGGCTGAAAAGCCTGCTCCAGTAAATATCATTGCCCTCGGCAAATTCACCGCCAGTCCATTTTCGATATGACGCATCGGTTGCTTTGGCGATATCGTCAGACCTTTGCATCGTTTCTACGAAACTGAAACATGTCTCTGGAGGAAAGCAGAGAGGTGAAATGAGACCCTGGTTATAGAGGTCAACAAGGTATTCAAGATGGCTAAGTGCCTCATCCCGGTGCAGGGGTTGAAAGCTTCCTATCTCAGCCTGACCTATTCCTTTACCACGTGAAATTGAGATGGTTTCGATATCCAGACCAGCAGCATTGGCGAATAGGTGCTTGATCCAGATTTCGAGCAGTTGCCTTTTCCGCAGGGTTCCACCGCGATAGTGCAGGGCGAAGCCATCGCCAACATTATCAAGGTGACCCTCCAGCACAGCCCCTGAAAGGTGGATGCTGCCACGGAATTTGTCGCCAGCCCGTTTGAGATAGGCTTCAAGCGTATCCCAGATGCTCATGGCATTTTGAAGCTCCCTGTCCAGTTGGGTTTTCCCATTGGCACCATCCATGACCAGTCCTGATGAAACCATTGCGGCCCGCCAGTCATCCGTATCTTCACCCTTCACCAGAACCTGCAGTGCAGAATCTGACAGTTTGTAGCGTTCAAGGCCATCCAGGGTGAAGGACTCGGTATCCTTCAGATCGATCTCATCTTCAGAGAAAAATATGCCAAGGCGTTGCTGCAGGAAGTACTGACCGCTGTGGCGGAAGAAATTAGTAAGCTGGCCGATTGAGCCAAGGTTCAGTTCCTCCTGTACCTCAAGGTCTATGTCGACAAAGGGTGTGGTAGTCGCATTTCCCTTAAGCGCTGCATACCAGTGCCTTTGGAACGATGTGAGGGGGGTGTTTAAAAAATAGCGTCGACTAAAGGGTTGCAGCGGATGCCTGGTAACATCTACAGATTCAAATACCTGATCCATATAGTCCAATAGTTCGCTAACAACAATAGAAGGGGGTTTTTCTGTGTTGCCCTCTCGCGCATTTCCCTCGTAGCTGACATAAAATACTTCCCTGGCTGAAATCATGGCCTCCAGGAACAGGTATCGATCATCCAGACGCCTAGAGCGGTCGCCCTTGCGTATTCCTTCTATCGCCATCAAATCGAATGATGTGGGGCGGTCTTCCCTGGGGTATTCCCTGTCATTCATGCCCAGAAGGCATACAACCTTGAACGGTATGCTTCGCATTGGTACCAGTGTTGCAAAGGTGATACCGCCGGAAATAAACCCCATGGATGAGTGGGTGAGGGTGAGTTGCTGGTTGATCCAATATCGAATCAGTTGACCTGAGATATCTTCGTCAAATGAACAGGCCTGAGTGTGATCAACCAGCTTCTGCATTAGGCTCTGAATCATCGATAAATCCAGTGCTTCATAGTCAAGCGGAAGGAAAATTTCTGTGAGCAAATTGTTGATCGCTGCCTGCCAGTCAGTGGCGGACTTGGGCGCGGTCAGCAATTGTCTGAAGTCATTGATTAGCTGGATGATGGAACATAGGGTGCCCAGTAATTCGGTGTCCCCGGACTCTACATCGAGGGGGAAGTCACCCGCGAAGGTACCGTTGCTGGCATCCATTGCCATGCCGAGCAGCAAGCGATCCAGTCCGAATCGCCAAGTATTTTGATTGCTGCCTGGAACCTGCCACCTGTCCGCCTTTGTTTTACCATCCATCTCCCAGCGGATTCCAGCGGTATCAATCCAATGGGATAAAGTATTGAGTTCATCTTCCCCCAGGTTGAATTTTCTTGCAATTGCCGGTACTTCCAGAAAATCCATTACCTCAATGCTGGTCAGTCTTGAGTTGGGTAGTTCAAGCAGTTTGCAGAAACTGCCAACCAGGGCTGATTGCTGCATGACGGACCGATCGGCAATGCCGTAGTGGATTTGTTGTTTGAATACAGAGTGGATAAAGGGCGTGTAGTCAGCAATATTCGGCGTCATAACGATCACATCGGCGGGCTTGATCGACCGATTTGTGCTCATCAGCAGCAGCAACTGATCGTAGAGTATTTCAACTTCTCTCAGCTTGCTATGACAACTATGCACCTGGATGCTTGTGTCTTCATCCCTCAGTTTAACTTTCTCAAGTTTATCGATATCCCCGAAGTGGCCGCCCAGTTCAAGATTCAGGATATCGTTCTGCAAGAAGCCGAGCGCAGTACTGACGGCCGGGGGTACGAATGCATCAAAGGAGTTTACCTCTTCAGCCTCCAGCATCAGTTCAAGAAAGTCTCTACCCTGCTTGCCCAATGACGCCAGAAGCGGGTTTCCCACTTCGAGGTAGTCCTCGTCTTCAAGAGGCTCACTTTTCCCTATCAAATTCCGAATGGATCTTTTGGCCTTATCTTTTTCTGAAACAATATCCCCCCAGTAGTGGCGGCAGGGGTTCATGAAGTAGATGTCTATATTCAGGTGAACGGAAAGGGCGCGAAAAGTGTCAAGGTGCATCTGTGGCAGTGACGAGAGGCCAAATAACGAGATGTGCTGGGGTAGCAGGGCGGGCCTTTCAGAGTTTTCCAGCATCCCGAGCAAGCTTTGATGCAGCCTCGCCCGATGTTGAGTCTTTAACTCGGAGTAGTTCTCCAGGAGGGACATCCACAGCCGCTGCTGCCAGGTGTGCGTGTTACTGGCGATCAGGTCATTGCCCTCATCCCATGCCAGTAACCACTCAGGGCGATATACAAGGTACTGGTCGAAGAGTCTTGCAATCTCGCTGGCCAGTTGGAATGTACGCAGGCCTCTATCACCGGGAGCATCGAGATAGCGCCTGATAGCCAGGAATTCGGGATCATGTTGATCGGGTAAAATAGACATCAGCCGCCAGGTCAGTAGCTCTGTGTCCATTGGAGACTGTTTGGCTTGACCAAGGAGGTCGCGGTACAAACCCCAGATAAAATCAGCTGGCAGCCTGCAGTCCAGGTTGGCAGATATGTCCCGGGCTTCGGCTAGTTGTAGTTTGAGCCATTGGCCAGTGCCGTGGCTTTGGACTATCACGGTCGTGGCGATGAAAGGATCCATATCGCTGAGTTGGCAGCGTTCACTAAATAGACTGGTCAATGCAGACAGGTCGTTGGACTGGAAGAATTGCAGCATCTGCGGAAGTTGAGAATCAAATAGCTCCATCCTAACTGACGGCAACGATGGAAGGAACATATCCTGCACACTGGGTGAAACTGGCCGTTCCGGTTCTGCAACGGTATAGGAGCCAGCAAATTAGCGGTTCTACTGTCAATTAATTGGCACGGACCGAGATTTTCCAATTGTGTATTTAGCTGGAAAAACTGCTTCCTGCCCGAATACAGTCGCTGTCAGCCCGTTTTTATATGATTCCGCTTCCCGATCTCATTTGTGCGCTTCTGGCACACTAGTTGCCGATCCTTGTTTACCTCAATAAGAATTACAGTTCACTATGAGAACCAGAGAAGAATTGTGCCGCTAAGGGGGCGGGCCTAGCGTGGCTGATTGTGTTTGCCCTAGCGACTGCGGCAGGGGTGCAGGCGGGGGAACGCACACCCATTAAAGCCATCTACATTCCCCTAGCAGATCACTATGCAGAGATTCATCAGCATTTCGATCCCAGCAAACTGATCTCCCTCACCTCTCTTCCGTCAGCGTAGGATGACATACGGTGATACCTCAACCATCTGCTATATCGCGAATAAAATCCTCGGTCTCGGTGTTTGACAAAAATCAAATTTAAGCGGGGTTTTCTGGCATGATTAAGTGACCAACAATGATAAGTGGTGATTTCGGTGCCTTACGACTATGAGACTATCTCTACCTGGTTCGATCAGGGTGTTTTGTTCGCGACAATTAGTAATCCACCAGTCAATGTGATGACTTTACCCCTGTACCAGGACCTGGTTGGCTTCACCAGTGAGGTTGAAAAAGATAGTGCAGTGAAGGTCGTGGTCTTTCAAAGCGCGGACCCAGATTTTTTTATTGCCCACTTTGATGTTGAATTGATTTTAACCTTCCCAATTGATGAGCCCGCGGTGAAGTCCGAGTCGATGAGTGATTTCCACCAAATGTGTGAGCGCGTACACAGCATGCCAAAGGCGACCATTGTGAAAATGGCAGGACGTGCCGGCGGCGGCGGGAATGAATTTGCTTCATCGTGCGATATGCGCTTTGGGCTTCACGGAAAGACGATAATCAATCAGATGGAGGTGGCGATTGGTATCCTGCCGGGTGGTTCCGGTACGCAGCGACTTCCAAGACTAGTTGGAAGGGGGCGTGCAATGGAGATCTGCCTTGGCAGTGATGATATCGATGCTGAGACCTGCGAAAAGTGGGGATACCTCAACCGCATCTTTACGACTGAGGCCGAACTCAATGAGTATGTCGATAACCTCGCATACCGAATAGCGAAATGGCCAGCTTCATCCATCGCCCTCTGCAAAGAGTCCGTAAATAATGCTGAGATGCCCGTTGAAGCAGGGCTTCTCGAAGAAGCTCACCTGTTCCAGCAGACGCTTAGGACAGAGGCGGCCCAGCAGAATATGAAAATGGCGATGCAAATTGGTGCCCAGACCCGCGAGGGAGAACTCAGGATGGGTGAACTGTGCCTTGAAGTCTCAGAAGCAGTTGAGAATGAAAAACGAAAGCAGTGAGGTGCTGACTATTTATGAAGGCAGGTGACAATTGGACAGGCGAACCTGGGGCAGGCCATCCTGCGGCAGGCATCCCTGCGACACGCGTAAGTGCACTTGAAAGCGAGTCTGAGAAGTTTGAAATACCATTTTCTGAGGGGATGCTGGTATTCAGGCGATGGTCATGCCCTGGTCCGGATTGTGAGGCAGTCCTGCTAGTTCATGGTGGCTCTGGATCCTGGAGCCACTGGTATCGGAATATTGAATACCTGAGGCAGCGGTTCGATGTCTTTGCAGTCGATCTGCCAGGGCTAGGGGATTCATCGGCACTGGCGGCCGATTATGGTGCTGAAGATGCTGTGTCAGCCGTTAGCTCCTGCCTTGAGTCCTCGCGTGTTCTATCAACAAGCGCTCTATCCACAAACAGATCAGGGGCCTTACACTTGGTGGGATTTTCATGGGGCTGTGTCGTGGCATCACAAGTGGCAAAGTCTCACAAGCTGAAATCTCTCATGTTGCTTGGCCCTGCCGCCGTGGGAGATATATTGCGCAGGGGTTTGATAAAGCCATTGATTCGGCGAACCAAAGGCATGAGCCCAACGGAAGTATTTGCAGCAAACAAAGAAAACCTGGCGCGATTGATGATATATAATCGAGAAGAAATTGATGACTTGGCTGTATACCTGCAAACGATCAATACGAATCGTTCTCGATTCAATAGCGCACAATTTGCGACTACAACACTCGCTCTGGATGGCGTGAAGGCGGTTACCACCCCCCTTATGGTTTTGTATGGTGAGCATGATGCCGCCGCAGGTGGGCGTGCAGGTATCGAGCTCAGAAGAGAATTGTTTCAGGCCGTTAGGCCAGATATGACATTTGAAATTGTTCCTGATGCCGGGCACTGGCTGCAGTATGAGCAAAGTGAACTCTTTAACAAAAAACTTGAACAGTGGGTTGAACAAAATACCTGACTGTAAATGGAGAGGGGAATAGGGATGCGTGGTATCCAGGTCTTTTTAGATAGCCTTAGGGCGCACGGAGTTAACAGCATATTCGGCAATCCAGGAACGACGGAAAATCCACTACTGGACAATCTGGCTGATTACCCGGACCTGAATTATTACGTTGCACTGCATGAGGGTGTGGCTGTGGGTGCGGCAAGTTTCTATGCGCAGGCCAGTGGCATTACGGGCGTAGCCAACCTTCATGTCGCGCCTGGGCTGGGCAATGCCATCGGAATGATGTATGGGGCACTAAAGGCAAACTCTCCGATTATCGTTACGGCCGGCCAGCAGGATAGCCGTATGAACCATCGGGCACCCATTCTGGGGCATGACCTGGTCGGTATGGCAACGTCCGTTACCAAATGGAGCGTTCAACCCCGATCTGCTGACGAGATATCCGAAACTATGCGAGAGGCCTTTAGAATTGCAAACGAGCCACCTATGGGGCCTGTATTTGTCGCACTGCCCATCAATGTAATGGAGCAGGAAACTGCGCTCGCGGCAACCGTATCCGGTAATCTTTACTTGAATCACGATGCCGCGCCACAGGGTATAGCGGCGATCACTGACCTGCTCCTTGGTGCCAGCAACCCGGCTATCATCGTCGGCGACGATGTTGCTGTCACTGATGCCTGTGCGCAGATGGTGCAATTGGCGGAAACAATTGGTGCTTCGGTATTTCATGAGGGCCTTCAGGCGCAAATCAGCTTTCCAAGCCGGCATCCAAATAATAAGGGACGCATCGCCTTTGAGGTAGGTAATATGCGGCGGCAACTGGGTGGTTTCGATCTGATTCTACTGACGGATGGCAGCTTCTTTGAAGAAATCTGGTTTGATGAGGGTAGCCCCGTTTCAGAGGAGACGAAAATTGTTCAGATTGGAAATTCCGTCAAAGGCCTGGCTGATAGGGTGCCCCTTTATATGGGCGTGTTGGGTAACCTGCCATCTACCGTCGAAAAGATTCTGTCGGGGTTGGGTGACAAGGTCAGTGATGAATTTAGTGTTGCTGCCGCGGCGCGAAATGCAGACCTAAAATCCGCTTGGGAGGAACTGTCTGCCGCTCGCAGGGGCAGCCTGGAAAGGCAGTGGGACGCAGATCCTATGACGCCTGCGAGAGCGCTGCACGAAATAGCAGAGGTCGTCCCTGATGATGTTGTTATTGTCGATGAGTCTATTACCGCATCAATTGAAGTTGGGCTTGGCTTTAACTTTGAGGTGCCTGGTGACTACTTTGGTGGTCGTGGTGGTGGAATTGGCCAGGGACTTGCTGGTGTAATCGGTGTGAAGGTAGCCTGTCCTGATCGACCAGTAATCGCGATTTCCGGTGATGGTTCTGCCATGTACAGTATCCAGGCATTGTGGACAGCAGTGCATCACCAACTGCCCATCGTCTTTGTCATACTCTCGAATCGGGAATATCGTGTGCTAAAACACAACCTGGATACCTACAGACAGCGGTTTAACGTTCAGTCTAACCGGCCTTATCCCTACATGGATCTGACCAGTCCGACATTGAGCTTTATCGATATGGCAAGAGGTATGGGACTGGAAGGCATTTGTGTTGAAAATGCTGAGGAAGTTGGTGCCGCCGTTCAAAATGGGTTGGCTTCCGGTAACCCCTATCTGGTTGAGGTGGTCGTTTCAGGCAAGGTGTAGACTATCCTGCCAGGTATGCAATATCACACCCATTTCTTGACTTAAATCAAAGTTAAGCGCAGCTTCAATAATTATCATGGTGTCACGGATCAGACTGAGGCACATAGATGTGCGGACTCTAGCAATTGTTGTTCTGGCAATTTGGTTAGTAGGTTGGGTTGGTCCGCTGCAAGCAACTGACGCACCGATAGGCGAGACCTCTCAGGGCATCT
>MDTC01242831.1_pt1 | contig 15007 bp, 13 predicted proteins | sample 811181 | NCBI WGS metagenome assembly MDTC01 (sample SAMN05326644, study PRJNA326480) | marine metagenome | isolation source: seawater | place: Pacific Ocean: North | collected 2011 | reverse complement strand
CGAGGAACGACCAGTGCTCAAATTATCGAGATGGCACGTGAAGTCGGTGCAGCTAAGGTTTACTTTGCATCAGCGGCACCTCCAGTCCGCCATCCTAATGTCTATGGAATTGACATGCCTGCTGTTAAGGAATTTATCGCAAATGACAAATCGGTTGAAGAAATTGGAAAGGTGATTGGAGCAGACCGTCTGTTTTACCAAACCCTGGAAGATTTGGTTGATGTCACATGGGACGAAGAAGCCGGCATTGATCGCTTTGATTCAAGTTGTTTCAATGGGGAATATGTTACAGGCGATATTGATGCTGCTTATTTGGACCGGTTGGACAAAGCCCGTAATGATGCTGCAAAACATCAATCCGATATTGATGAAGAAGGCATAGACCTCCATAATGACGAAGAAAACTGAAATGAAGTACTCGCTCAATGTGTGCGAGGCCTTTTCAACAGTCTTCACCAGCGGAATACATGGTCTTGACCCGAGAGGTATTCAAACTGGTTGAACCTGAAGGCAAGGTTAGCCATCTTGTTCATTGTCCAACTACCTCCAATTTGGCATGGGTAGAAGGTGGCAAGCATGTTTTCCTTGGTAAAGCAGATAACAATTCATGCCAAACCATCGCAACTCTCCCCCAAGAAAATGATGTTTCATTGTTGATCTTTCATGAACAGCAATTGGTTGTTGGGAACGAGATTGAAGGTCTTATTTTTTACGACCTTAGTGGGGTATTTTCAGCACAATTAAAGATCGATGCAGGTGTTGTTCGATGCATCTCATGGGGCCATGACATCGTTCTTTTGGACGGGCTGGGACAGTTACAACTGGTCGGTCCAAAACTTGAATGTTCATCCCTCTCAACGAGGTACAATCTTGAAGACATCGTTGACGTTATCGTTGCGAGCGACAGAATCTATGTTGCTCTTCAAGACGGTTCAGTTCATTCATTTGACCAAGAATCAATCCTATGGTCAAGGCCTATGCGAGGCACGATTGGTGAACGAATAACTGGGATGGGGCTGACTCATAAGGAAGACTTTTTCTTGACCAGAGAAGGCCATGCTCTTGTTGCTGGTGAAGAAGAAGCGATTGAGTTTGAACTTTGGTCTAATAATGATTTAATTGCACGTAGCGACCTGAGTATGAGATTACTTACTTACTGTAAAGAGCCGAGAGGTGCCCTTCTTGGATTTGACAATGGCGAGGTTCACCGGCTGCAAACCGATGGAACGATGGAGTTGGTTTTGGAAACACAACATCCGATATTTTCTATCGTTCATTCGGGCGATAATATCGCAGCGAGTTCATGGTTTTTCATTCATGGAACAGATGGCAATGGCAATGCATGGAAGGTAGAACATCAAGGTATGGCATTATGGCTTAACATCGATGAAAAACTGCAACATCTGTTTTTCGCTGGTGACGACCAAAACGATTTCACGGAACCTGAACCAATAGGTTGCATTGATCTTAGAGGCGATCCGCATGAACTTGATTCCTCAGAACTTTCAATATGGTTCACCTCCACATTACAAGATTCTGTTTTAACCGCTGAAGAACTGTATCACGGAGATGATGCAGATGTTCTTGAACTGCTAACGGAATCCGAACGCGATTCAATGAATTCTCAATCATCACATTCCAACGATTTAGAAATGCTTCTTGACGCTATGGGGGATGTTGGTGCTTCCAAAAGGGATGAACACCTTGATGATTCACCAGAAGATGAGCAATTGCTGGAAACACTCAACAATCCCTCAGAATCAATGTTGATGGAACAAGAAGAGGATGATTTGTTTGAGGCACTGTCGTCAACCAATGATGAGGTCTTGAAACCTCAAGCATCAGCAGGTGACGATCAGCGTTTATCTGCTGACGAGGATGGAACCTGTATTGTTTTACTCAATGGTAATGGAACGTTTGACCCGCATGAACAAGTCAAGTCATGGTCATGGATTGAAGAATCCGGTCGGGAGATTGCTACAACACCTCAAGTTCGATTGAAACTACCGTTGGGGGTCCATTCATTTGAACTGCGTGTCGTTGATGAGCAAGGCGGATGGACCTCCGACCGCCTAACAATCACCATCTTCCAAGGCTCAACCTCATGAAGGTCCTCTTCGTGCGCAAAGCAATGCCGCTCTCTAACCCATGGATTGAGAACTTCTTTGTTGGCCCTCTCCAAATGAGATGTTCAGTGGTCACTGACCGAGAAACAGGCGACACTATCATCATTGATGGAGGAGATGAGCCTCAACGTTTGATTGGTTGGATTGACTCCTTTGTAGGACAAGGGCCAGATTGGTCTACCGGGCCTTCATGCATTGAAGAAGCAAAACAAAACAATCTTCCAAAGCGACGAGTGGTTGCTCTTGTCAACACTCATGCACATTTTGACCATAGTGGTTTCATTCCAGTCTTGAAGGAACATTATGACGTCGATTGGTTTCTCCACCCCGATGACACGATGCTTCAAACTCTAGCACAAAAATCCGGGCTTCGATACGGTCTTCAGTTGCCAAACCCGGCAGAGGCGGACAAAGCTCTGGAGGCTTCAAAATGGCATGATTTTGGATCAATATCTCTTCAAGTTCTCCATACTCCGGGACATACCTTGGGCGGTTGTTGTTTGCTCATTGAAGTTGAAGACGCACCCAACCACGTCTTTGTTGGTGACACCCTTTTTGCAGGTTCAGTCGGAAGAACGGATATCCCTCATTCGGGAGGAGACTTCGAGTTGCTTGCATCGTCCATCCATACGCAATTATGGCCGCTTGAACTTGATACTGTAGTTCACCCAGGGCACGGGCCATTGACAACAATTGGTCACGAAAGGGCCTCAAATCCCTTTGTCGGGGATGCAGCGGGGAGTGGAGTCTATGGTTTTGGAAAATACGCCTGATTATTCCATCATCGTCTGAAGTTTGTTGTGCAAGACGGGGAGTGCTTCTTCCCAGGTCGCCACGATTCCATAGTCTGCGTGCTTGAAAATTGGAGCATCAGCGTCTTTGTTGATGGCGACAATGTAGCGAGATGAGCGCATTCCTGCCAAATGTTGTATGGCTCCTGAAATTCCGACAGCAATGTAGAGATTTGGGTTGACGGTTTTACCGGTTTGACCGACCTGCATTGAATGAGGAATGGCCTCCCAAGTGTCGACCGCAGCCCGAGATGCGCCAACTGCTGCACCAATTGTGTCAGCGACGGCTTCAAGATGGCTGAAGTTCTCTGGTGAACCCATTCCACGACCTCCAGAAATAATGATGTTCGCCTCCGATACATCAAGACGCTTTGATGCACGTTCCATGAATTCTTGGACCGATGTGGCTATGTTTCCAGTAGTGTCTACAACTGAAACATTGTTTTCTCCGCCTTCTTGAACAGGAGAGAATACGTTTGAGCGAACTGAAATTACGCTTGCTCCACCTAAGGATACAGTTTGCATTGCTTTTCCTGAATAGACGGGAGATGTCACTTGATTTCCATCAATTTTTACCACGTCTTGAACGACGGGCATACCCCTGTGGCCGGCGATACGGGCTGCGAGGTCTTTTGATTGAGGAGAAGTACCTGTGATGATTGTTCCCTGAGGCATAACTGCGTCAAGCGCAGAAGCCCATCCCGCAGCATCGTAGTTCTCAAAAGCACTGGATTTAGCTGCAATGATGTTTGAAATACCGTTCCATGATGTCGCACCATCGGCTGCCGAAGCATCGGTACATGGTACGATCAATGTGGGTTCACTTCCAAGTGCGCCCGCTGCTGCGACAAGTTCTGCCGTGCTTGGGTGGATCGCGTTGTTGTTCATTTCTGCAATTACAATTGTTTCACTCATGGTATCACTTCACAGTAGGTTTGCCTCATCCCTCAAAAGTTGAGCCACTTCAGCGGCTGCATCTCCACCTTGGTAGGATTTGCCTGCAGGCTTTGCCGGCGGGAGAGATTGATTGACGACGGTAACAGTCGATATGGGTGATTCAATAGTGTGAACATCAACGGTTGCCTTTTTCGCTTGCATGATTCCTTTGATGTTTGCCTTTCGTACCTTCAGGTTACCCTTGTCGCATGAAATAACAGCAGGAAGAGGGACGCTGAGTTTGACATTACCTCCATTGCCTGGAGTCATTACTGAAACTCCACCATCAAATGTAGCAGCTGTGATGTTGGATGCAGAAGCCCAACCGAGGCGTGCGGCAACTCCTGGACCAGTCGATCCTGCACCGGTATCTGCGGCAGATTTCCCACAGTAGACCACCTCAGCACCCAAATTCGTGATCGCTTGCTTGAGAACTGTTTGGAGGGCATTGGTATCCATTGAGGAGGATGTTTCAACACGAACAATGTGGTCGACTCCCATTGCTTTTGCGTCTTTGAGTATTTTCTCTGCGCCTGGTCCACCAACGGTCAAAGCAGTAACTTCTCCTCCCGCAGCTTCTTTGTGTTGCAGTGCAGTTTCAAGAGCGAACTCGTCGTAAGGGCTCATGACCATTTTTACTGCAGATAAATCCACAGATTCTCCACTGACTAAGATTTTTGCATTTGTGTCTGGGACTTGCTTCACAAGGACGATGATAGTAGGCATATGGGTCTCTCCTCCGACTACGGATGGATGAACCATTGGCATTCAATTCATGAACCTTGTCACCGGTTCATATGGGGGTTTTTAGGGCACCCTAATATAGCAAAAAAGTGTTGAAAGCCATCAAGATTATGAACCCTCAAGAAAGAGAGCAGAATCCATGCCGCCAAGTGACCCTATTGACCTCGGAGAAAAAGACAAAAATGTTCTTGCAGCATGGCGATTGATGTTTGAAAAAGAGTATCTTGCCGAAATCATTGATCTCAAGGGGTTGGAGATGAGTGTTTTCGGATTTGAGGTCCAGCATGAAGTACTCGCCCGAGATAACTTCCTTAACACTGAATTTCACCTCGATCCTGCCCGAACCCTTTCAATCGGAAACAAAGTGTTGAAGGAGCAATTTGATCAAAATGGAGTTCTTGCACGACCGGTCATACGGGTTGTAAACTTAAGTGAAAACTACCATCGTACCATGGAAGAACTTCGAATGAGAGATAGGGATCAGTTGCTTACAGTGGACGTGAAGATGGCTCATGTTTTTCACCCCTATGGTTGGTTGAAAACAGCCGTATATCAGTGCAAAGACTGCGATCTCGTCAAAGAAGTTCAACAACGAAGGGCGCGACAAAGAGAGAGTCCAAGTGTGTGCAAAGTTTGTCTTCAGAAGTCCCTTGAAGGTATTGAAACCTTGAATTTGCCCCTAACAAACTTCTATCCGAGGCCGAATTTCCGTATGTTGACTGATGAGTGCTATTACGAAGATGTACAAGATGTGTCAATGCATCAAATAACCTACAATACCGACCATCATCTCATTCAATGCAATTCAAGCTTTGAATTGATTGGAACCCTTTCTGATGATTTGGTTGGTGAGGTTGAACCTTCAACGTTCATGAGGGTGAATGGAATACTTAGAGTCCAACCGATTCCGACACGAACATTTGCTAAAGATACCCGCCGTTTACTCTCAATCGATGTGCTCAGTGTTGAGCCGTTACCAATAAAGGAGAATAAGTAAGGAGAGTCTTACATAAGGGCTGTAACAGCATCTAGGGCCTCAGGGTGTTCCGCAAAGTGCGCTTCAACCGATTCCAGCCCCTTTGCAAGCCCATCTGCAACTCCAAATTTTGCATCCAACGGATGGATTGTCCCGTCCATTACCGCTCGTTTGAAGGATTCAATCGTCGTCCAAGTGGACGGTTCACCGAATTTCGGATTAGGGGTGACGTTAATCTCTCCAAACTCGGGTAGGACGATGAATTCTCCCAATTCATATACTGCAGAAAGTGGGTCCTCGGGGTCGAGGTACGCATGTTTTGACATCTTCTTGCGAATTTTCTTCTTCGTGTCATGCAAAAGCAGTGAGCCATTGGGGTCCGATTTTGACATTTTATGGTCAAATGATTCCATACGACTTCCTGCGGCCTGAAGTGATGAAACGATGGGGGTATGGAGGCAAGTTGCCTTCTCCCATCCATATTTTGTAGCAACATCTCTCATGAACATATGCGCTTTGCGTTGATCCATACCGCCAATGGCAACATCTATGTCCATTTCAAAAATATCTGCTGCTTGCATGGCGGGGTAATAGAACTTGGAGAGGTCATGGTCAGAAGAAGCTTCATCTCTGCCCATAATCGTGAATGTTTTACGAACCATAGCAAGGGTCGCACCTTTGGAACAGCGTAGCACTCTTGCCCAATAATCACTTGATTCCATGACCTCGCTTGCCCATTTGAATTGGAGTTCTCCCGGACCCTTTCCTTCCGGAGGATAGCCCAGGAGCGCTCTGAAGGTTTCTTCCATGTATCGAGCAGTTGTTTGAATCGCTTCCATATCTCCGCCAAACTTGTCGTTGACCCAAGCGTGCCAGTCTGCAAGAAATACCATCACATTTGCATTGGCCTCAAGCATCCTGCGTAATTGCAGTGAAAGGACTTTCCAACCAATATGGGCCTTGCCGCTTGGTTCAAAACCCACATAGCACTGAATGACTTCATCTCCAGAACGTGATGTATCCTCATTTAGGCACTTAACCAAGTGCTCTAATCCGATGACTTCGTCAACATTTCCGATCATAAGTTCCAAACGGTTACACTTCTCTGGTGAGAGTTCACTAATTGCAGGAATCCGTTCGATAAACGCATCGAATGGATGTTTATTTTCCATACTATCACCCTCAAAACAGGTCGTTTAATTTCTTGACCTGACCTTCGGAAGGAGGTGTTCCTGCATCGATCATGCCTTGCAGTTTTTCAATGAGTTCATCGGCCTTAGTTTGGGTTTCTGATGAAACATCCATGAGTTCCATGGCTTTGTAAGCCATTTTTATTGCAGACTTTGCCTTCGAGAATTTCTTTGCCTCTTCTTTGGCTTTGTCTCCTCGTTGTTTCGCACTGTAGCCTGTTGCTTCGTCCAAAAATCCGGACCAGCGACGCCGTGACTCCATTGCCATTTCACGACCGTTCTCTCCGTCCAAAAATTCACCGAGTTTCTCTCCTTTGAGTTGCTGTACGTCAACTGCAAGTTTTCCGGTGGAATCAAAGGAACCTTGGACCATAACAAGAAGTCCAAATGAACCTGTGAATACACCCTCTGCATCTACGTTGATGTCCTCAAAATATTGAGTTGCAAGTTTTGCTAAACCTGCATTTCCACCCATCGTCTTTTGCACGCCTCTCTTTACAGCAAATCGCTCCATGAACCCCCGACGCGTCCTTTTGACATAAGGCTCACCGTTCAAGTTGTTGAAATTGATGAATACTTGAGACCTTCTAAGTAGGAGGGATTTTGATACAGTGGCCGCTGGATTGGAACATGGGCGTTCGTAATTTTGCACTTTTTGTGCTTTTTTTGTTCATCGTTCCGTTGATTGCTTCCGCTGAAACGGTAACTCGGATCGAACTCAGTAATGCAGGTTCACTTGGCGAAATCGACCTTGGATTGAAAGTTGGTGAGGTTTCCCCAGATGGCTCTTCAGTGCTCGTTGCCGGTAGTGACGGGTATGCTAGAATTCTCTCTGCATCCGAGGCCGATGACCGTTCAAAGGATATTGAATTGCTGACCGGGAAAAAAGCGACCGTTCACGATGTTGATTGGCATCCCCGGGGGATGACAGCGATTATGGTTGGTGACCAAGGGCTCGCTCTTAGGTACGATACATACGACCACGGTGTAACGACTGTTAATGGGTCGTTCTCTGTTTTGGGATATAATCTCAAGTCCATCGATTGGAGGCCAAGTGGTGATTTTGCTTATGTCGGAGCAGATGATGGGTCAATTTGGAAATTTGCTGAACACACAGGATTTGAACCCATCAATTCATCGGGTACGAGTCAGATTACCGACATAACGTGCCACCGTAATTACAATATTTGCTTCCTTGCGAGTCTTGAGGATGGCATCGCGGTTATTGACCAAGATCACAGTTTGACTTGGATTTCAGGGACCTCTTCTGAAACATGGGTTGCTGTTGATTGCGCAGAAGCCGCACTCAATGAGTGCGTCGCCTTCGGTAGTGGTTTGCGAAGCAAAACCTTACGGATCAACACCATCGATGCCAGTAAATCATACGGAGAACAGACCATGATGTTTGACCTGTTATCGGGTGAACAAACGGATGTTACCTCGGCTCACGATGGAACAAGTTTGATTCATATTGCACCGTTTTCTCTCGTTCGTTATTACCCTCAATCAAGTGAGGCATTTACCGTGCTTCTTGCTGAAGATGCAGCCGAGTGGGACTCGGTAATATCAGGTAGGGCGCTGAGTATTGTCTGGGAGACGGATTTCAACGAAGGATTCATCGTCACTGAATTTGGCAACGTAGTAGCGTTTTCTCCATTGTTAGAGGAGACGGACTCTGCAATCCTAACCGTTCTTGTGCTTGGAGCTGTTGCAGTCTCGGTCCCAGGAGTGATACTCGGTTTGATTTACATGAACAGTACCTGGCTTCAACGCAAGTACAAAGAGTGGCGTTTTAGAAAGAAATGAATCCAACAATTCCTTACGGCTCAAGGGTTATGTTGATGAAGCACGCGCGTGGCCATCTTACTGAGGGAACCTGCTATGGAGCCGTTTGAAGGATTGGATTTCTACAACATCGAAAGCTTACTGACCGAAGAAGAAATCATGATTCGTGACCTTGTAAGGGAATGGGTTGACGAAGAGGTTATTCCAAAAATTGAGCATGCATGTGAAGAGGGCATCTTCCCAGATGAATGGCGTGTTGCTCTCGGGGAGATGGGAGTTCTTGGAGCTCCGCTCAAAGGATACGGATGCCCTGGTCTTTCCTATGTTGCTTATGGATTAATTTGTCAAGAACTTGAGCGAGGCGACAGTGGCTTGCGTTCGTTTGCTTCAGTGCAAGGATCTCTTGCCATGTATCCGATATGGGATTTTGGTTCCGAACAACAGAAGGAATACTATCTTCCAAAAATGGCTTCTGGTGAATGGGTCGGATGTTTTGGTTTGACTGAACCTGATTACGGCTCAAACCCCGGTGATATGATCACAAAGGCAGAGGATAAAGGAGATCATTTCCTCCTCAATGGTGCGAAAATGTGGATCACCAACGGAACCATTGCAGACGTCGCCGTTGTATGGGCTAAACTTGACGGTGTCATCCGCGGATTTATTGTGGAGAAAGATGACGAAGGATTCTCAGCACCTGAAATGAAAGGAAAGCATTCCTTGAAAGCCAGTGTAACCAGCGAACTTGTATTCCAAGATTGTAAGATTCCAAAAGACCGTATTCTTCCAGATGTGAAAGGCCTCCGTGGGCCATTCTCTTGCCTAAACAATGCACGTTATGGTATTTCTTGGGGTGCATTAGGTTCTGCAATGGCCTGCTTCCACAGTTCCAAAACTTATGCGCTTTCTCGAATCCAATTCGACCACCCAATCGCCTCCTATCAACTGGTTCAGAACAAACTCGCTTGGATGTTGAGAGAAATCACCAAAGGTCAACTTTTGGCGTACCATCTTGGGAAGAAAAAAGACGACGGTACCTGGTTCCCTGAACAAATTTCCCTTGCGAAGATGAATAACGTAGATATCGCATTGGAAATTGCTCGTGTCTCCCGAGACATTCACGGTGCAAACGGAATCTTGGATGAATATCCAATCATGAGGCACATGGCCAATCTTGAATCAGTAAAAACTTACGAAGGAACGCACGACATTCACAATTTGATTCTCGGCCGCTACATCACGGGCATTCAAGCCTTCACACGAAACGCTTGATTTTAGCAACAGCAATCAGCTCGAACATGAGAGCATTGAGCAACCAACACGGTTTCTTGCCCATTCCGGTCGTTTTTGAAACCATTTCCCCTCATGTTCTGTTTGCTCATCGTATGGCTTCTTGAGCAATTGATGCAATTCTTCTGCAACCGAAAAATCACCTTTCTCTGCCTCATCAATGGCAAGTTGCGCCATCCAGTTTCTTAGAACGTACTTCGGATTGTTTTTCTTCATCAATTCACGGTTAGGTTGGCCTTCAACTCGATCCCACCATCGCTCTAACCAATGATTCCAAGCTTCCTTTGGAATCGTTTTGGGCTCGTAAAAAGCATCTCCAATTCCAGCCGCATCAGGGGCTTCAATAGAACAGAGGAGTCGGAAAAATATCGTCATGTCGGTTTCCACCTCCTGTAACAATGAATTCAAATCCCTAACCAAGTCTTCATCCTCTTGACTCCAACTGTCAAAACCGAGTTTACAAGCCCACATTTCATTGTGCTGTTTTTCAAAATGTTCTGTGTAAGATTCGAGAACTGCATGTAACAATTCCGGGTCATCCATCATTGGTACCATCGATTCGAGGAGGCGAGCGAGGTTCCAAGCACCGATCTGTGGTTGTTGACCGTATCTGTAACGATGCGTACTCGCATCTGTGGTATTTGGGGTCCAACCGGGGTTGTAATCTTCCAACCAACCGTATGGGCCATAATCAATCGTTAGTCCATGGATGGACATGTTATCGGTGTTCATGACACCATGGACAAATCCAACCCGCATCCAATGAGCAATCATCGCAGCAGATTCTCTAGCCACATGTGAAAGCCAATCAATACGAGATTGGTCATCCTTTGACGAATGCATTGGGAAATGATGACGAATCGTGTGTTCGACAAGTGCTTGAAGCGTTTCAATATCTCCAGAGGCAGCGTGGATTTGGAAACTACCAAAACGAAGGAAACTAGGTGCTACCCTGCAGACCACTGCACCCGGTTCAGGTGCTGGATTGCCGTTGTAGAGTACGTCCCTAACGACATGTTCTCCGGTAGTGACCAAGGAAAGCGCACGGGTGGTTGGGACTCTCAAATGATGCATTGCTTCGCTGCAAAGATATTCTCTGAGGGATGAGCGTAAGACCGCTTTTCCGTCTGCAAAGCGGGAGTACGGTGTATGGCCTGAGCCTTTGAGTTGCAATTCCAGTACTTCATTTCCAAGTTGTACTTCCCCAAGGGTGATTGCCCTGCCATCACCGAGTTGATTGGCCCAGTTTCCAAATTGATGTCCTCCGTATCGCTGAGCATACGGGTCCATCCCCTCAGTAACTCTTCCTCCACCTAGGATTTCACCATCCGAGGGCTTGATTCCGAGTTTTTGAGCCATCTCCGTGGACCACATCTCAAGTTTGGGCGCAGGAGGGCAAGAGGGCAATACTCTGGACCAACAAGCGTTAGGAACTTGACGTGATGGCCCGCCGATTTCGTTGTCACCTGGTGTTTCGTCTAAAAATCTTGATAGCCAATCAAGGGACTCAAGGGTGGCCATGATGTCAGCACCATGAGGACTGATTTGAACATGTGGTCGTTGCATAATGATGCAAAGATTTGATTTGCTTGAACATTCAAACAGCGGGGAGAATCCCAACTCGTGCAAGAGCGCGCCATACAGGGTCCAGGAATGCAGGTAGGAACCGATGGCGGAGATAAACTGCAGCAGCCAGGGAGATCTTTTGGACCTTATTGAGTTTAACTCGCTTTGTGAATACGTCCCCTTGTTGTTTCTCAATTTGCCTTAGGATTTTATCGTAAAAGGCAATCATTGCTGCGGGGGAATATCGTGTTCTTCGGGGCAGAAGAGGCAAGAGTTGACGCGCTTCCTCTAGGTAACTTCGTGCTCTGGCAGCGTAGCTCCTAACATAAGGTTCCCAATGTTTGTTGAGTACAATTTTCCCGTCAAGTTCAACTTCGGTCATACCGTTGCGTTCCAATTCATCCAATGGGAGGTAAACACGGTCTCTTTGAATGTCTTCACCAACGTCACGAAGCACATTGGTGAGTTGCATGAATATTCCCCACGATTCTGCAAACTTCTTCGCTCTAGGGTCATCATAGCCGTATATTTCGATGCACATCAAACCAACAACGGAGGCCACTCGGTAGCAGTAAACATAGAGTTCGTCAAAACTTCTGTAGCGATTGTTGTAGAGGTCGTCTTCCATGCCTGAAATCAAATCATCAAAGACCTCCCGAGGAATTGAATATCGGTCAACAGTGTCCTTTAGTGCAAGGAAAACTGGGTCCGTGGAATAAACTTCACTGTAACAGGTTGAGAGTTTCTTTCTAAAGAAAAACAATTGAGTTATTTTGTTGAGGTAGGCACTTTGGTCAAGTATTGTACCTTGATTTTGTAAAGACTCCAATTCGTTACGGTACACCATCGCTTCGGGGTCCATGGCGCCTTGTCCACCTGGGAACCGGTCAGCCCAATCACCGTCTGCGATGTCGTCAGCCCTGCGGCAAAATGCATAGATCGCACACATGGCCATTCGCTGTTCGTCAGGCAGATACTTGAACGAATGGTAAAAATTACCTGCTTCCCGCATGGTCAATTCTTCACAATAACGGTACGCCAGTTTAAGCAATTCAGCAGGAGGGCGCTCGGACCATATGGGAGCATCAAGATATTCAAAGGGGTCAACGAGTTCGTTCTTCTCACCCACAATTCCAATAAAAGAAGCACCTTCACGAAGCGCTTCCATAGCAGTTAGGCTTACAGCTTTCACAGCATCTCTTGCCAAAGTAACACCTGCTCGTAGCCGCTCAAGTGTAGTCGGAGGCCGCACTTCTTCCTCTCCACTTCTTGTAGAAGCGTTCCCTTTGAGGGGGAAGAGAAGGTCGAGTGGTTTGCGTCGTTCCAGCATCCTAACCATTCCTCCCTCGCGTCCCTTGTTTAAGAGACCTCCTCTCCAGAGTGTGATTTTAAATTGTTTAAATTCCGAATGTAAGTTTATTTCTACTTAATGGTTTAAATTCTATAGAACATCACTTATCTTTATTCTTTTCAAGGAGGCGGCGTACGCCCCCTGGTATGAAAAGAGCGCGAAGTAATTTCCGCGCATAAGATTTCATTTCATCTCGTGTGACCTTAATGCGTTCATCAGAATTGAGGATATTACCTGTTCGCAGAAGCGTAACCGTTCGTTGACCAATCAAAACAGGCAGCATGCAAGAGGCCTTCAATCTAAATTGTTTTTCAGGAATCATACGGATGTATTCAGTTGCAGCTTCAAGATGTTCATTTGTAAGGTCAAGGTAGGCATCATACAAAGGACGGAATTTGGAAAGATTGGTTTCGTCAAGTAAATCATGAGGCTTCAGGTCATGTTTGGCGAGTTCGTCCTTAGGAATGTAGCATCTTCCAAAACGAAGATCCTCGGGTATATCGCGTAGAATATTTATCATTTGCAAGGCCTTTCCAAATCGGATTCCTTTTTCATGAAATATTTCTTCTTCCTCCGGCGATAAGCTCATGAGATGAGCCAGCGACATCTTCGTCCAAAATACCCCAACACAACCTGCGACTCGAAATGTATAATCATCCAGTTCAGTGTTTGAATGGAGGGCTGAAACATCTCCTCCTTCCTTTGCAGGTCCAAACCGCTCAAGGTCCAATATTTGCCCCCCGACAATAACATCAAGGCATTCCAGCATTCTTTTCTGGTCTTCAGCATCATAGACGCTGAGACCTTCGATGACATCATCTACATTCCTAAGGAGTTCTGCTTCATGTTCGTTTGTTTGGATATCAGCTAGTAAACCAAATTCAGGTAGTGAAGTTGTACGGCCTTGTGCAACATCATTGTACTGTTTTAATGTCCCCAGAAGTACTTCTGTTTCACCATGTTTTGAATCTGCGATTGTATCGGCTACTCGTGCGAGCAGGTACAACAGTCCAATCTGACCTCTGATCTTCTTTGGAAGATACTTCAAAGTCGGATAAAATGAACGAGAGGTTGTTTCCAATAATGAGTCAATTTTTGGATTGATTAGGACCGCCATGAACTCCCCTCGTTTTCACCCAGTTCAATTCTGCGGATGAAGATATGTGTTGGTAGTGGGCGAAGTTGATTTGCTGGGCGATGGTGAGTTAATTGGTGGGTTTTTTACGGAATCCTTTAGGAAGGGTCGCCCAAGCGTAGGGGTAGAGGGGTGCTTGTGAACTGCGGGTCATGTGGTGAGGTTATTCCCGATGACAGTATGTTCTGTCCGGAATGCGGGGCGAGACAAGACCAATCCATGGCGGGTGGTTTTAACCCCGGTGCACCTCAAAACCTCCCCCCTTTCCCACCTCAGCGCACCTTTGACCCTGTGTCTGGTCAGGCGCAACGAATGCAACAGGAACAAAACATGAACCAGATAGGGCAGGTGGCGCCTGATATGTTGCAAGGAATGGCTCAAGGCATCCAACAACATCAAAACTTACCCCCTGGCGTCTATCCAACGCAACCACTGCAAGGCAATTTCCCACCCTCCCAATTCCCTCCCCAGCAACAAAACCCTCCACGAACCAATGTTGCACCAGTGTCAGATATGCCTGCACTTCCGCGTGGACCTTCCATTGCTAGCGGGGCCGCTCCGGCCAATACAGGAAATGTATCTCCAATGGCGGCAGGTGGAACAAAAATTGCTCAGAATCCCTCAGCTTCGCCAACAGATGCTATGGTCAATCGTCTTGCTGAGGCTGAAAGGGCAGTTAAAGACGAACGACGAAGTCAGTGGCTTTCCATGAACCAATCACCTGCGTCAAGTGTACTCGCAAATCTTGGTGGAGGGGAACTTCCCTCTCACCTAAGAGGAGGTAATGAAGCCAATAATCCAGCAGCAGAAATCATGGCAGGGGCTCTTGGAAAGGCTCCATCTGACGCCCCTAACGATGCATTATTGCGAAGGATTTCTGAAGTTGCAATTCGTAGAGTTGCCCGTAAACGTGGCGTTGCTGTTGAAGCACCTCAAACCAAATTAAACGAAGACATCTTTGAAGTCAATGTCACTTATGTTGATGATGGTCGAGTTTTGGATACACCGGAAGATTTGACCCAAGCCTTTGAACATGCGATTCAAACAGAACTGGCCTTGAAAGGATATGATTTGTCATGCTCCGTCTCTATGTTCCGTTCTAAAGACGGAAAAACTG
>MDTC01045493.1_pt1 | contig 15009 bp, 10 predicted proteins | sample 811181 | NCBI WGS metagenome assembly MDTC01 (sample SAMN05326644, study PRJNA326480) | marine metagenome | isolation source: seawater | place: Pacific Ocean: North | collected 2011 | reverse complement strand
TTTTGTTCTCTTTAAGGTTTGTTCAACACCTTAAATCAGAGCATCATAAAGTTGAACTAGCTTTAGTTTATCCTGGCAACTAAGGTGAATTTTACAGGATAAGGTAAACTTTTGGCTGTATTATGGCAGAGTTTACACAAAAAACTAAATAATACTAAGCATGTAGAAGGTCTTTTTATTCCTTGTTTGGACCAGGGTTCGATTCCCTGCATCTCCACAATAAAAAACCCACTCATTTAAGTGGGTTTTATTATTATCAATCTGTTTTTATTTTATTGAAATAAATCTTAAACTTTATTTTATCTATTTAGTTTAAATAATTTAGAAACCTTACCATCATCGTAAAGATTAATAAGAAAACCTTCTGATTTATTATTTACTAATCTTCCTAATAAATCTGATGTATATACTACAGTACTTGTATTTTGATTTTGATTAATGCCTGATGAAAGATAGTCGGTGTTGTATAGCTCAATTATTTCGTTCGGGCCTTGGCTTGGCCAAGAATATCCATTGGTAGCTAAGTATATTTTTCCAGATGGACTAACACAAATATCTCTTAATCTACCCCACTCTTGATTAAAAAATTCTGTAGTATTTTCTAACTGTGTGCCGTCATCATTAAATTCAAATCTAACAAGCATTTTGTCTTTTAAAACAGTCATCAGAAGAGTATTTTGAAACTCAGGTATCGAAGGATGATTATACCAAATGATATCAGATGGGGCAATTGTTGGAGTCCAATTAATTAATGGTTCAACAACATTATTTTCCTCACAAAAAGATTGTTCTGAAAAACCATCACAAAAACCCATTACATTTGGCCAACCATAATTTCTTCCAGAATAAATGATATTCAATTCATCATCGCTTTGTGGTCCATGCTCAGAGCTATAAATTATTCCATTAGGTGCTAGCTCAAGACCCTGTGCATTTCTGTGTCCCCAGGACCAAACATAGGAATCAGGAAATGGATTGTCAAGTGGTATACCTCCAAAGTTCTCATCTGAAACATCAATCCTTAAAATTTTTCCTGTGAGAATCTGAGTATTTTGAGAATCTGATTGATTTTGAGCATCACCGGTTGTCATTAATAATGTTTTATCGTCCAAAGCATGTATTCTAGATCCGTTGTGAGTACTATTACCAGTTATACCATTTAATAAAATCTGTTCATTTTCAAGAACATCAATTTCTTGATTATAAGTAAAAGCTGAAAGTCTTTCTCTAATATTAAAACCTTGGTAATATGTATAAACTAAAAAGACTATATTATTGTATTCAAAATCAGGATGAAACTCCATACCGAGCATACCTGATTCAGACTCAGTAGTTACACTGTTTTGGATATCTAAGATTATGTTCTTTTCACCAGTCTCTACATTTATCCTACTTACAATACCAGATCTTTCAGTAACCCATAAGAACTCGTCGTTTTCGTTTGAATCGGGTCCCCATTTGATTTCCCATGGAACATCCAATCCACCAACAACTTCTCTTTCTTGAAGTACAGTTGATCCAACTTGGATTTGAGCAATAATTAAGTTTTGTAAAAATAATGCAACGATAAGAGTATTTTTCATGTTTTAAATTTAAGTTATTATTTTCTTATTATATATGTTTTATGAACGGTTCCGTCATTTAAAATTTTAATGACATACTTGTTATTTTTTTCGGTATTTCTACCTAAAATATCAGATTCCCAAAGCAGAATATTTTCAGAATCGTGATTTTCAAAAAGCTCAACTGATGATAAAATTACTGAAACATCTAATGAGAAATCACAAGATTGGCTAGAACCATACAATTGACTAACTATTATTGTAGCCTGACCTAATTGGTTCCATTGAACACCTATTGAAGGTGGATTATTAGCAGAATTCCAGACAATTTCACCTCCAATTACCTCCCATGATATTGTATTATTTATATTACTTGAAAGTGTATAAACCTCATAAAGTCCAAAGCTTGGATTTAACTCACCAAGTATTTCAACGAATTGACACGAACACTCATCACCAAAGCCGTCGCCATCATTATCAATTTGAGTTGGATTGTATGAATCAATGCAGTTATCATTTGGATCACAAATACCGTCACTATCAAAGTCAGAAATGCAATTACCGTCACAATCATAAAATTCATCAGGACCATTACCTCCGCAAATTCCACATAAGTCAACAACAGTGTCACCTCCACATATTCCACTACAATCTAACTCTAATGTACAATTACCATTACAATCATAATTAGTTGGTGGATATTCACAGTCATTGCTATTAATTAATGCACTTGAGTCATAATTACATGCAGATGTATCTGTACAACCTGTACACAAAGAATTATCCCCATCACAAACACCACAATCATCAAACTCACTAGATCCCGCACAAAGCCCATTACAATCTAAATCCACAACGCAGTTGCCCTCGCAGTCAAAATTATCAATAGGAAAAATACAAGAGTTATCATCAGTATTTGCTTCAAAATTAAAATTGCAAGCATCAGGATTAGTGCACCCAAAAACATCACAAATACCATTTTCATCGGTGTCATTTAAACAATTTCCATCACAATCATATCCGACTTCACTGAAGATACAAGAATTGTCATCAGTATTTGCTTCAACATTGAAATTACAAGCTTCACTATTAGTACAACCTTCAACGATGACAGTTGCACATGTTCCGTCATCCTCTGTAGCTAAAATATTATATTCAAAGAATGCATCGTCAGTACAACCAAATATCTCATCCTCATCACACACGCCATCTAAATCAGAGTCAGCTGAACAAAAATCAATACAAAATTCATTAATAGATTCAAATCCAAAATCATTATCTGTCATTTCAACCAAATAAGTATTGTCAAAATTCACATAATAATATGGTGTGTTTCCAGCAGTATTATCAGAGCTAATTCCATCTCCATAAGAATCATAAATATTTAGTGAATAACAACCTTCAGCTAAACAATATTCATTAGATATTATCTCACCTCCTTGTAAATAATCTCCACCAAAGCCGACAGAAACATTATCTGTAGATATAATTTCCCAACTTATTTCATTACTCCAATAATCTGTTTCAAGGTAAAAACTAATTGTTCCTGAGCATACACAAGAGCCATCATCTTGTGTAGCATTTGGATTAAAATTATCGGCATTAACACTTGTACAACCTTGAATGTAAAGGCAAGAATTATCATCAATATTTGCTGAAGGATTATAATTCTCTGCAATCTCATCCGTACAACCATAAACTGAATTTTCACAACTTGTTTCCAATGCATCACAATCTGATGTAAAACAGTTTGCTGAGAAGATACCAGGAATTAGCGCTTGACTTTCAACAATGGGATGAAACTCTAATGAAATTCCGACTGAACCAAGATTACAATAACTCATAATTGTTCCAAGTTGTTGTTGCCAAACCTCATTAGGCGGATTCTGGGGAATGGAGCAATCTCCTTCTACATCCGCACAACCATCTATCGCACCACCTGGAAAATTAAAAGTTTCATCAGCCGACCAGTTGCAGTTGTGTGTATGATTTGAACCAAAATTGTGACCAATTTCATGACCAAGGTAAGACAGGTTATAACTATAAGGTGTATTATTAGGATAGTTATATGATAAATTAGTATTTAATCCTGAAGTGACTCCAAAACCATATTGAGAACTAGACGGCCCACCACACAATGCTCCTACATAAGCAATTCCGCCATTGGCATTTTTTCTACTAAAAAGATGAACCAAGTCTGTTTGTGCATAAAACTGGTTAAACGGAGGATTTGTCCAGTAATTAGGCATTTCATCTAACATTTCAGAACAATCGTTTAAAGGATCGTAATTATCAACAATTTCCCAAACATTTACATATCTAGCTTGTAAAAAAACTAATGGAGTACCATCAGCATTTTGAAGTTCGGACATGTAAACCTCACTAACTCCCGCCAATAGTGCGAGTGCCCACTCAACCGCATCATAACAATTTTGATCAAATTGATTAAATGTGTAATAATCAATATCTATTCCCATCTCAACACATTCCATGCCTCCACCCAGCTGGTTATTTTGATTTTCATACTCAATATTGATTGATGTATCAGTTGTTTTACAAATAAATTCTGATTCAAAACTACTCTTGTTAACATCAAATAGAATGTATCTATTGTCACTTAAGTGAGATAGTTCATATACTTGGTTATTGTATTTGATGACGCCTATTAATTTGTCTTTGAGAAAAGAAATTGAACCAGATATGTTAGCGCCGATGATTCTGTAAGACTTTATAAATGGGACGTAATCCTCTGATATAGGACCACTTTGCGTAGTTCTGATTAATTGGAATTGATTATTAAATACATTAAATGACTTGAGTTCAAGACTTAAAATAGTTTCGTCAAAAAATGGAAGGGACAAATTAAATTCACAAGGTGGATTTTGTCTCAATGAATTGAATAAATCAATGTCGATGTCAAGAGGAATTTGAGCATCAGTTTCGATACTTACAATATTATTACTGTCAAGTGAAATTTTAAATAAATGATTTTCAGCAAGTACGAGGCTGCTAAAAGACAAAATATAAGGTAATATTTTTTTTATCATATAATTATCTTAGTAATTGTTTAACAACAATAGTGCCATCAGATCTTAGGATCAAAAAAGGATGACTTTTTTGAATATTTTTAATTTTCTTTCCATCTAGAGTAAAATAGATTAAATCTTTAACTATGGAATAATTTTCAAAAATTTCAATTCCATCACAATCATCACCAACGCCATCAAGGTTAAAGTCAGCTTGGTCTGGATTAAAAATACTAATACAATTGTCAAGTTCATCACAAACATCATCATCATCAATATCAAACAAACATTCATTTTCACAATCATAATAAATTTCTGGATATTCGCAACTTTCGTCATCAATGGTTGCACTAGAATTAAAATTACAAGCTAACGAATCAGTACAACCGAAAACTTCAGCACAAGATTCACTAGACCCATAATAAAACGAGTAACATCCCGTTGGAGCGGTTATTGGTTTTGATTGAACTTTACCATTGTTTGCCTCAGCTGAAATGTAATATTCAATGTCAACATCGAAAGAATCAAATGTCATTGTTATATCCCAAAAATCGTTACCGATATTTTGCATATCTATGGAACTAAAATTAGTATTATCTTGAATACGATAATTAAATTTGGCTTCTGAAATACCTGACTTGTGTTTAATCAAGGCTTGTATGTTAACATATGGACTTGATGAATAACAAGATTCTTCAATTTTTTTAAAGGAAATTAATAATGGATCATTAACACCAACACTGTGAGTAATGCAATGAATCGCGCCACTTTGTGAAATTATATTACTTCCGCTGTTATCACAATCAATTCCAACAATGTTATATCCAGGTAATGCTTCTTCATAAATTCTTTGAGCTATAGTATCATATTCTTCTCTGTAAAAAGGAACAAGAACAGTTTTATTGACAAAAACAGAGTTGGTGTAAGTACGATAATATCCATCAACTGAGTTGTTGAGTTCGGGTTGTTCACCGGGGAAATATCCGCTAGTACTTGGTGGGCTAGGTATCCTAATTACGTTAAAAGGTGTACCCCACTTTGTAGTAAAGTTATCCATTATGAATTGTAAATTTTCTTCAATTTGTGGTCCATCTGAAAGACCCTCAGGGTATTCTGCTACAAGTAATGTTTCCTCATCTAACAACTTCATGTGCATGTCAATGTGGTGAATACCATCAAACGGAAGTGTTTCCATTTTTATGTAATTATTTATTCCCATGAAACTCTGCATTATTTCATCTATTTCATTTTCAGGAATTTCGTTTTCATCAATAACTAAATTAGAAGAAAATGCAGTTCCAAAACCATCACTCATGAAATTTCCTCCAGTATGAACTAAAATGTTTGGATTTTGCGAGGTTTGGTACAAGTTTATACTCATGAAATCAGACAAAAATTCAGGAAATGTGTCATCGTCGGGTCTAGGTCTATTATAAACCCAATCTAACAAGTAAATTGAATCTACATCATTCTTGTAAATGGTATTTTGTCCATAATCTCTCATCCATATGCTATTTGTCTCAACCTCAAGATAATCGACATTTTGTGTATCAACATTATAATATTGTAAATAATTTTCAACTTCATTTGGATTTTCACAAGCTATCAAAACTTTACATTCATCAACTGAGTTTCTAACAATCTCAGTTAGAATAGGCTCAAAACCCTCCCATGCAATTGTCAGTGCCTGAATCTCTTCCCATTCAGCCATAGTGCGAACACTGAAGTTGGGAGGATTAGTAATTACATCCGAATTTGGATTTGAATAGTTTTCAATGTATTCATTATTGTATAATTGTTCCTGTTGAGTCATCCACTTAGGAAGATTGTTTTGTGAGAAAACAAATAAACTAAGAAATAAAACATAAATAAACAGTATTCTCATAATTTTTTAAATCTTATCAAAGATACTAACTTTATTAGACAATGAATTACTACTGCATAATAATAATTCTTTCAACAATATGAAATTGATTATTGTTCGATAATTGAACATAATAAACTCCATTTTCATACTTGGAAAGGTCAATTTGATTTCTTGAACTATTAAGTTCAAAAGTATCTAATTTTCTGCCTGATTTATCAAAAAAATCTAACAAATAATCTTCATTATCGCCAGACAAATCTATACTAAGTGAATTTCTTGCTGGGTTTGGGTAAAATCTGACACTTTCTAAAGAACTACTAACCACATTTATATTATTTGCGTCTACAAACACCTCATAGCTAATAGTCTGCGATGAACCAAGACAATCATTGATTATCTCTAAAGAAACTAAGTATGATCCTGGTTCGCTGTAAACATAAGTGGGATTGGCTAAATTTGAATCAACTATTCCATCGTTATTAAAATCCCAGAAAAAATTATCATTTGAGTTTAGAGGGGATGTGTTAGTGAATGAAATAGAGATACCATCATCACTATACGTAGCCTGACTCCATTCAAAATCAGCAAAATTGAAATTATTTGAGTTTGATTTTTTTAAAAATATCCCGCTATCAATTGCAGGTCCGGCACCATCAATAATGACTAACTTTATATGGTACTTTGCTCCAGCAATTAATCCAAAATTAAATAGTAAATTTCTGGTGTAGCCATCATAAGAAATTGCATCACAGAATTGTCCTTCATCATTGTATTGATATAGACAACCATTCATTGAGGGCAGATTAAAAACTTCTGAGTATGGTCTAACAGTCCAAACCGAAATAGGTTTATTGGTTATATCACAATCTTCAGCATTAATAATATTTCCAGTTTCCATGATATTTACTGGTGAACTATCATAGTTTGGATCAATATCATTTTCAACTTCACTAACAAAAAAACAGAAAGCATCTGCATAAAATGGGCTCATCCATTCTGGATACTCTTCAGATCCAAAAATAAGTTCAAAATAAAGATTCTGATTTATTGATGATTGTAAATCAAATTCAATCACACTCGGATCAAACAAACTAACTCCATCGTTAATCACTCCAAAATTTTGCAAATAATTTTGAAGAAAACTATCTTCATATAACAGGTTCCACTCCTGACTATTATCACCATTATTATTTGGCCCTACTGCATTTGAAACTGAACCCGTAGTCATAATCAACCCCCTGTCAAAATCAAAGTTGTTTTCACATATTTCCTGATTTTCAACAAAATTAAAGGAACCAATTGATTCATTGTTTCCAATAAACTGAATATTTGAAATGTCTATTTCACAACCTAAAAGTTCAGTTAAAATGAAATCTTCTAAATCATTAGAATTGTTTTGAAACGGAGTAACAGTCAGCTGAGCAGTAACCAAGCAAACTGAAAATAAACCAATTACTAAGACAAATCTTAATATCATTACTTATCAAAATATTTTAATAAAATTAAACAAATACCATACCAAAGTGTTAATTTTAGAAATATTATTTTGTTAGATTTTAAGACATCTTCACATGTTAATTTAATTTTAAATGAAAAAAGTAATTTTTGAATTAATAATTTTAACAACTTTTTTTGCATCTGCTCAAAAAATTGAACTCATAGAATCATTTATTGGTTACACTCAAAAATCTGAAATTATTTCTTTTACTCCAAATCCAAGTTTAATTGTCAGTGGAGATTTTAGTGGCAATTTAAATCTATGGGATTTAAAAAAACATAAATTGATTAAAACAATATCTGCTCACGAAGAACCAATCAACCATATCTCTTTCAATGAAAGAAAAAAAACCTTTCTAACCTGTTCAAACGATTCTACAGTTAAGCTATGGTCATTATATACCAATAGAAAAATTGATACAATTAAAATTAATGGAATCCCTACCCATGCTATTTTTAACGAAAAGGGAAATCAATACTACATATTTACTAAAAGTGGCGAGATTTTTAGCAAACATGTCAATAGACAAAAAACTGAAATTATTTCAAAAACAAACACTAATTTTCTTGATGCCATACTATCTGAAAATCAGCAAAATATCTTGACCTGCGATCATGAATCTATCAAAATAATTTCTTTGAAAGAAGGCAAGATTATTAATGAGATTAAAAATCCATACAGTAGTTATTTCATGAAGATTGGAAATTATTCAGGAGATACAATTATATCTTGGAGTGAAAATGGAATTATAAGTTATTGGGACATGAAAAGTTCCGAGGTATTGAGTGAAATCAGATCACGTAATGCTTACAATCAACTTCCCATGAATGATTACTCTGAAATCATATTGTCAGGTTACTATAATGACAGACCATTAGTAATAAATCTTAAAGAACTTGAAATTAAAAAAAAGTATAGTGAAAATATGATTGTTGTAAATACATTCATGTCTAGTTTAGATCAAAAATATCTTGTAAGTGCCGATATCAACCAAAAACACAGACTTATGAAACTAAAAGAAGTGAATTTTACTCCTCTGGTAATTCAGGAAAGAAAAATACGGGATGAAAAAACATTTAATGTGTCTTCAAAATATCTATTCATAAAAGTTTGGGATGACGAAAGAGTTGACGGCGATACAATTTCAATTAATTTCAACGGCAAATGGATTTTGAAGAATCACCATCTATCAAAGGAGAAAAAAACAATTTTATTGCCTCTCAAAGAGAACCAGGAAAATGAAATTATATTTCATGCGGTCAACTTAGGAGATGAGCCACCAAACACGGCAGCTGTTCGTCTGGAATACGACAATGGGATAGAGAAAGAATTTAATATGCGCTCAGATTTTGATTCAAACGGAATAATTAAAATTATTCACAATAATAACTAAGGTACATTATTAATTACAGAAATTCTCTGAAAAACACAATTTTCAATTCTTATTGAGTCTGTTAAATTATAGTCAGGGTAACCATCTCCATCAATATCACCAATGTAATCGTTTAAAAGAGGGTTGTACAAATCGAGATTTGGTACATTTTCTACTCCAAGATAATCAGACGGATTATTTACAGGTGTCGCTCTAAATAGGGTTGCATTTAATGTTCCTGACATGGTACCATTAGTTAGGTCCAGGTTAGAGATCTCAAGCTCAACATCATTTCCATAATACTCAATTCCTTGGCCGTTGTTATCTAAATTAGTTTCACTTCTCTCAAGCTTATAATAAGCAGTTATTCCACTTGTAGGTAAATTAGGATGATTAATGTATCTAGAGCTTTCAAGCATCATGTAGCTTCCAATTTCTTCAGTGTATGCATTTATTATAAATTTATGTTGAATAAATTCTTGTTCCGTGGTGTACCAACTAAATTGATTACAGTTGTTTTCTGACTTATATAAATCGGTAGCTTCAATTCTAATTGTGTAATACTGATTATTTAATGAACCGTCTTCTATTTTATCGATAAAAACAATATCATGATCAGGGCACCCTCCTACATCATCATCAGATGTAAAATCAACGTTATTGAAATTTGTTTCTGGCGAAAAATCAATTGTAGCTGTGACTCTGTTTTCAAGACCTGCTGAAAATTCTGTTTCAGAGCAAGAAAAGATTATAAGAATAAGTATGAAAAATATATATTTGTTCATTAAAAATGTATTAAAATTTATGAGTAAATTTAATTATTATTATTATTAAACAAAACTTGCAATTGCTAAAATTGCTTAATTATTTCAATTGAAAAAAATTGTCAAAGAAAAAAACCGTGTTGTAGTGGCACTTTCTGGAGGAGTTGACTCTAGTGTAGCCGCCTTGCTTTTAAAAGATTCTGGATATGAGGTTATCGCAATGTATATGAAAAATTGGCACGACAATTCTTTAACAAAAAATAACGAGTGTCCTTGGGTTCAGGACAGCAATGATGCGCTTCAAGTTGCAGAACAACTAGGAATTCCATTTCATGTTATTGATTTGAGCAAAGATTATGAAAAAAAAATCATAGAATATATGTTTGATCAATATAAAAATGGACTTACACCCAATCCCGATGTCTTATGTAACAAAGAAATAAAATTTAAAATTTTTTTAGACTACGCTTTGAAATTAAATGCTGATTACATTGCAACTGGACATTATTGTCAGAAAAAAGAAACAAATGGGACCATAAAGTTACTACAAGGAAAAGATGGTAATAAAGATCAGAGCTATTTTCTTTGCCAAGTAAGTAAAGAACAGTTAGAAAAAGCCATTTTTCCTATTGGTCACCTAGAAAAATCTAAAGTTCGTGAAATAGCAAAAGAACATAAATTAATCACACATAATAAAAAAGATTCACAAGGCCTTTGTTTTGTTGGAAAAATAAAGCTACCTGTTTTTTTAAATTCAAAAATTAAAAAACAAAAAGGAAAAATTATTGAAATACACAGTAAATCCAAAATTTATTCAACACATGACAATGAATATAATGAGCCAATTTACAGCGAAAATGATGGAAATTTTATAGGTTACCACAACGGAAGCTTTCAATATACCATTGGCCAAAGAAAGGGAATCGAAGTAGGTGGCAAATCAAAACCTTTATTTGTTATTGGAACTAACATAAAAAAAAATATTGTCTATGTAGGCATGGGAGAACAACACCCGGGGCTATTTAGAAAAGGATTGTGTATAAATTTAAATGAGAGTAATTGGATTGATAAAAATAACAAAATCAGTAATGGTCAATCCAAAAACTATTTAGTTAGAATTAGACATAGACAACCATTGCAAAAAGCAAATATCAAGGTCGTTAATAACACTATTTATATAAAATTTAAAGAAAAACAAAGAGGAATCTCCAAAGGTCAATTCGCAGCTTGGTACTTAAAAAATGAACTTATTGGATCGGGGCCAATAATTTAGAAATTAAAGGCTTTTGAACGACCCCTCGATAAAGTTAGTCAAATCTTCCCCTTTTAATAAATTATTTGCTAGTAAACCAAGATTCACCACCTTTTTTAGCAAGTCAGATTTACTCTTTCCTTTAGCTGAATTAATTTTATTTATTAGCTTGTGATTAGAATTGATAACAAAATTATATGATTCAGGCATATTACCCATCCCCATCATCGGCCCACCGCCAGTCATACTCATTTCTTTCATTCGCCTCATGAACTCTGACTGAGTGATTACTATAGGAGGAGAAGATGGACTCATTGCCTCAAATGAGACATTAAATTTTTCTTTTGGCAGCTTAGTTTCAAAACTCTTTTTAAGTTTCTTTATGTCGTTTTCAGAGATTATAGACTCAAACTTTTCATCCTTCTTAATTAGATTATCAATACTATCACTGTCTACCCTAACAAATGATAATTTGTCAATTTTTGATTCTAATTTTTGAATTAAGTGAGATACAATTGGACTGTCTAACACAAGAACTTTATAGCCTCTTTCAGTTGCTTTAGAAACATACATGTGTTGTTCATCTGCATTGTTAGTGTACAAGCATATAGTTTTCCCCTCCTTATCTTTTTGATTGTGCTCAATGGTATTTTTTAATTCATCAATGGTGTAGTAACTGTTATCAACAGTTTTGTACAATGAAAAATCTTGTGATCTTTCGTAAAATTTTTCATCAGATAACATACCATATTCTACAATTATCTGCATATCTTTCCATTTAGACTCAAAATCACTTCTGTCTTTTTTGAACATAGTGTTAAGTCTATCCGAAACTTTTTTACTTATATGTGATGATATTTTTTTTACATTTGAATCAGTTTGTAGTGATGAACGGGAAACATTTAATGGAATATCAGGAGAGTCAATTACTCCCTGAAGCAATGCTAAAAAATCAGGCACAACCCCTTCAAGAGAATCAGTGACAAAAACCTGATTACAATACAACTGAATCTTTTGACGATTTAAATCCATGCCTGGATTTATTTTTGGAAAAAATAAAATACCTGTAAGTTCAAATGGAAAATCTACGTTTAGATGAATATTAAATAAAGGTTCATCAAAATTGTATGGATAAAGTTCTCTGTAAAAATTTTGATAATCCTCACTTTTTAATGATTTTGGAGCCTTTGTCCAAGCTGGATTGGGATTATTGATTATATTATCCTCAACCACATCAATATCCTCGTCTTTATCATTTTTTTCTTTTGAAGTTTTAGTGCCAAATTTTATTTCAACTGGAAGAAACTTACAATATTTGGTAAGTAATTGTGATATTTTAGAATCATCTAAATATTCTTTTGCGTCTTCACCAACATGTAAAATGATTTCAGTTCCTCTGTCATCACGATCAATTTCTTTTAATTTATATTCAGGGCTTCCGTCACACTCCCAGGAACAAGCTTTTTCAGATTTTTTATGGGATTTAGTGAAAATTTGAACTTTTTCTGCGACCATAAAAGCAGAATAAAAACCAAGACCGAAATGACCAATAATCCCTGACTTATCATCTTTGTCTTCATACTTTTTTATAAAATCTTCAGCGCCAGAAAAAGCTACTTGATTGATATATTGCTTTACCTCGTTGGAGCTCATACCAACTCCTCTGTCAATAATTGATATAGTTTTTTGTTCTTTATTTAATTTAACCTCAATTTTCAAATCACCTAATTCGTCTTTAAACTCACCAATAGAAGAAAGTTTTTTTAATTTAGTTGTAGCATCTACAGCATTACTTACTAGTTCTCTCAAAAAAATTTCTTGATCAGTATATAAAAACTTCTTAATTATAGGAAATATATTTTCCGCTTGAACTTTAATTTTACCCTTTGCCATTTGATTTTTTATTTAATAATTGACGAAATTATAAAAAAAAATAAATGAATAAAATTTAATTTCATAGTAATTAAAAAAATGTTAAAAACTAATAATTTACGAATATCAATTATTTGCTTTAATTTTATATTCTAGGTCAAAAATTGTAGATTAGCCACAATTTTACAAATTGAAAAATTATGAAAAAATTATTTTGTTTTATAAAGACCAAGAAAAATGAATTACTGAACTCGATAATTTGTATTTATGATAAAAAAACCAATTATGTAAAAATACTCCTCCCTTTAACTATATTTTTTCTTTCTTTCTGGTTGCTCAGAACCATCATGGAACCAATAAAGTTTGAGAAAGAGAAAGAATATAGATATTCATTTATTAAGCAAAAGCTAATCGATATAAGAAGTGCCGAGTTAGCCTTCAAAGAAAAAAATGGGTTCTTTACGAGTGAATTTGATAAGTTAATCTCATTTGTAAAACAAGACTCATTTATCATTGTTGAAAAAACCGACACATTAATTGAGTATTACAATGATATTTATCGCGAGTATCAATTCAAAGATACGATGCTAATTGACACTCTGGGTAAAGTGAGTATACTTGATTCTTTATTCAAAAAAAACTACCCAATTGATTCACTTAATTTAGTGCCGTTTGGTAATGGTGTTGAATTTAAACTATCTGCAGGAACAATCAATAAATCAAAAATAACTGTGCCTGTATTTGAGGCAAAAGATCCAAAACCCTTTGACACTAGAGACCCTCTTGTTATTGGATCCATGTTTGAAGCTCACTTAAATGGAAACTGGCAATAAAAAACTTATTTTTTATATTTTCTCCAATCACATCTACTTCGGTAAATTTGATATCAAAAAAAAATCTTTCGAAATTTTAGAAAGCTTAAAAAATATCAATCAAATCAAAATTTCAGACATTATAACAAAAACAATTAACAGATTTGATCAGAATCAAATTAAAAGTATTTGTGTTTCTTTCAATATTGAAAATGAAACATTTATACCCAATCAACTTTATGAGAAAAAAAATCTTAATTATTATTTACCCATTGACAAATCGAATAAAAATAAAAAAACTCACTTAGTCTTCAAACAGAGATTCACCAACTGTCATTGCATAGGTAAAATTGACATCAAATTAAAGGAAATTTTCAAAAATTATTTACACAAAACCATATTTAGGCCATATGGGTCATTACTTGTTGACTACGCAATCTATTCAAACGACAACAACAAAGAAGTTTACATGAACATTCACCAAAAACTTTTCAATATAGCTATAGTTGAAAATAAAAATTTAATATTCTGTAATTCTTTTAATTTTAAAAATTTAAACGATTTTAAATATTATTTTTTAAAATGCATAAAATTTCATGAAATAAATCAACGTTCTGTAATATGTAAAATAATTTCAAACACAGATACTGATAGCAAGTTCATAGATATCATCAAGGAATTCATGTTAAATGTAAGTGCAATGGATAAACCAAATTTGTTATTTTACGAGGACAGTATACCAAAAAATTCATTAAACAATTTTCTTAATATTTTTAGTCAAATTATATGCGAATAATCTCGGGTAAATATAAAAGTCAAAGACTTGGTCAAAAAAAATTAAATTGTAGACCAACAACTGATTTTGCTAAAGAAGGTTTATTTAATTTAATAAACAATTCATTTTGCTTTGAAGAATTGGTTGTCTTGGATTTATTTTCTGGATCAGGTAACATCAGTTTTGAGTTTTGTTCGAGGGGCTCCAAG
>MDTC01017703.1_pt1 | contig 15011 bp, 18 predicted proteins | sample 811181 | NCBI WGS metagenome assembly MDTC01 (sample SAMN05326644, study PRJNA326480) | marine metagenome | isolation source: seawater | place: Pacific Ocean: North | collected 2011 | reverse complement strand
TCCCCAACTCCTCCGCCCACGCCGCCAAAACGACCCAAAGTAGAAGAAACTCTGACCGAAATGATTGAACGCTTACAAAAAGAAAAAAAAGCAGGCGTTCTAAAAAAAACACAAGCACCTAAGCCAATGGACGTAAGTAAGCCCGTTCAAAAGGCATATCCTGGTATAACCATGGAGGATTTATTCGGTTCCGATTTTGACGACACTTCCTAAATCGGGTCCCAATTTCAAACAAAACTGACTTAAAATAACAACTGATTTATCTAAAAATGTGGAATCTACTTGTTTATTCCCTCAATTTCAGCTCAATACTTATCTCCAACAGGAACTTCAACAGAATAAACGGTATAGCTATTATTCTCCCTGGTATGAATGTCCCAGCACAAGAATACATAGAACTCGGCGGAGCACTTCAAACCGCAGGTAATAAAAAACATATTTATAATGACATCATTATAGCTAATGTATCTTCTACGTCAAAATACGCATACCACGACGCCCTATATGATATAGAACAATACATTAAACAACAATACACCCCTACAACTCCACGGTTTCTCATAGGCCACTCTATCGGTGCTCTATTTGGAATAGAACTCGCAGAAACATGCTGCCAATTGCTCGTACAACTTGGGCAAGTATTTGCAACTCAAAATAAGATAGGAATTACGAATGCTAAAACTATGGAGGATTATACAAAGCCAGTATTGACGATTTTGGGCGAAAAAGATGTATTTATTGATTACACTGACGGCTATAACGATTTAGAAAGTACGCTATTGCTCCCCACCAAAATGCTTATCGTGATACCAGAACTCACCCACATGCAAATGGCTGGCGGAAATGTTATGGAATCAGCCAAGAAGAAAGGCATCGTAGAGCCAAAATCATCAATGAATTTAAAAACTGCGCATCGGATTATATCCAAATTTGTAACGGAATTCATAGACGCTGTTTATTACGACAGCGGATTCAATGCGATGAGGAATCTTCACGCAGCCAGAGTGGAAACGTGGGGCTTTTATTGAGTATGTCGGCATCTACAAATAAAGATGCCAGAAATATCCAATATTAATGTTTGTCAATATTAAGATGGCCCTTAAAATATTGATAGCCCAAAACAAGTACGAGGGTAAGCGTAAATACAAACTAGACGAATCTGCGCAAAAGAGAAGGTCCGCTCTCGACGCAGAAATAAATAAAAAAAGCAAGATCGACAAGATAACAGTTCGTTCAGCGGCCCAAAAGAAGAAGGCCAGGCTGAACGCCTTGCGTATATATAGAAAGAACAGCTCCCGTGGAACTGTAAAATACAATCAATGTAACGTCCTGACCAGAGACATGAAGTATCTGGACCGTAAATATTTGGCGGGAAAAGGTAAAACGAACGTAGTATGTGGAATCCGTAAAATGTAAATTATCCTCTTTGTTGTCTTTGTTCTCTAAAAATTTTATCAACCATACTTCCAACAAGGTTTATCTCACTTTCCTTAAGTGTTGTCTTTGTTCTCTAAAAATTTTATCAACAATACTTCCAACAAGGTTTATCTCACTTTCCTTGAGGGTTGTCATCAGGTGCCCCAAAATCTGGGTTCTCTGAAATTTTACCAACAATACTTCCAATAAGGTCTATCTCACTTTGCTTAAGTGTAACATTATCACCCGCAAATTTACTTGTTAGGCGTTGTCTCAGCGTTTCCAAAATACTTCCGTATTTATCTTCTAAACTTTGAAAACCAGGGTGTCCAGTAAGAGTCAGTCCAGTATCGTTGTTAACAGGTCTCCCAAAATATTTACCCTTAATAGAACGACCATCGTAATAAATATCCCAAATATATTGGGGTGTTACATTTGGAACACTTTGTTGGATTTCTTCTACTTTTTCTTGATAGTTATTTATAAAAGGAATCAATTCCATAAAAGAACCGCCAAAAGTGTTGTCGGTATGGTTCTTCTTTTCTTCATCATCCATCATAAAAGTATAAATAAATTGTACTGTCCAAACTATATAACATTGTAATTTATATGTTAAATCACATTCTTTTAAAGTGTCCGGTCCCCATTCACCATGAGGTTCAGTGAAACTAACCGTATTTGTAAATATAATCTTGAGTCTTTCCCTAAATAGGTCAAAACAACCAGTTCTTATATTAACGGTGTCGTTATCTGTTGCTACATAAGGGTACATGTGATGTTTCACCTGATTACATGATGTACAACAATAAACAACGATATTGTCTATTTCGCTTTGATGTCCTATGTTTTCAAAAAATTCTTTCTCGTAATCATATAACCACTCGTCAGTAGTGTTGTTTAAACCTAAGAGAGGGTACATTTTAGAAAAAGTTTCCCAAACATCAAAATACATATCAACTGCTCTCGAACCTGGAATTTGGTGTTCGAGTTCAACTGAATGCCCACACGGGGAATGATTTCTATTGTTAAAATCAAACATATAACAACCACATAAAGAACAACGATACGTAAGATTCTGTCGTGAGTTATCGCTAGCGTTTTGTCTCTGTGTATGTTGCCACGCTATGGTTTGGCCCGATGTTAATGACCAATCTCTATGGTTTTTCTTTAGCTTAGTTCTCCAAACAATTTTATCTTTATCATTAAGCGACCCCCCCTCTAAAAATCTCTGAATTTCAGTAAGGTTTATTACAGGCGTAGGGGGTGATGCGGCCGCTATCTTTTTAGCTTTTCCAGACTCTGAGTTTGATGCGTCCGCTTTCCTTTTTCTTCTAGGCGCTCCTGCTGCTGCTGGTCTAGAACCAAAGCTAGTTTTAGTGTATGGACTATGACGTGTTAAATTTATGTTTTTAATATTTCCAAGTAAACATATAACGTCTTGATATTTTTTAAAAATTTCTACGAGTGGCGTAATATCGGTATGACTTTGAATTGAAGAGGAAATGGCCTCGCTTAGTTCTTTTTTAAAAAGGTAATACTGTGTTGCACACAAAAAAATTATGTTATTGTCTGCCCTTATTGCTATTGGTTGCTCTTCAGCTCGCGCAGCGCTTTGTCGATATCGCCGACGTCGAGCGAGCCCTCCTGCGCGGCGCAATAGGAGCTGGACCCCTTTTTTCGCGGAAAGAGGCCCAAATTTGGCGTACCTTATATAAATTTTGTTTATTTTCTTTTGAGGTCGAGATAGATGTGGATCGAGGTCTTTTAAGTATCGTATAAGTTTCCGTTTGCCGTATTTTTATTTGAGTTTATTCAAGACTTTGGTCAAGTCGTTCAATTTATTTAGTATGGCTTTATTGTTCATGTTATTATTAAGCGAGATATTTTAATGACTTTCCAAAAAATACCACAGAGATACACTGTAAAATTTGTGCGTGTTTTAATAGAAGAAATGTATTACAAACGAACAAGTACCGATATTATGCCACTCGTAGAAAAAGATATCAATGAAGATGTTCCAATAAGGATTTTTACGTTAAAAAGAAAACGAACAAACTCTCCACCCCCGTCTCCTCGTGTATATGCGAAGCGTGTGTTGTTTAATCCACAAGAGTATAAGAAAAACCGTAATATTTTAAGTAAACTGTTAGCACTTGTGGTTTTAATTGCGGTGGGTTATCAAATATTGTACAAAATGGGAAAAATAGTTAAAATCTAAATAAAAAAATTACTGCTCGGTAAGATCGCAATACGCCGAGTCAAAATGACATTTATTAATCAATATCGATTCGCTATCATTTGAATTTTCTTTAATCGCATATTGAGCCGCCAATTTACATAGTTCCGTTAAATCAGACCCCGACATACCATCAGCTACATCCGCTAATTCATCCAAGTCAACATCATCAGCCAAAGGCTCGCCATTTACAACCTTTTCGAGAATTTCCCTTCTGGAGTCTTTATCTGGAAGTTCAACTTTAATATGAAGTCGCATTCTTCTTTTTAGAGCAGCATCCAAATTATCTATTCTATTCGTTGCACCAAAAACAATGACCCCTGGATCTCTCTGGTGAATACCGTCCATTTCAGACAATAAAGACGTTTTAACACTGGTGACGTGACTTTGGTCTAGAATATTTCTAGTTCCACATAACCCGTCAATCTCATCAAAGAAAATAACGCAGGGTTTTATTTTATCGGCAATAGAAAATATCGCACCCACTATTTTTTGGCTTTCGCCGTAAAACTTGTTTTCTATTAGAGCACTTGTTACATTAATAAAACAGCCACCTATTCTTTTAGCGACGGCCCGAGCCATCATGGTTTTTCCAGTTCCAGGAGGGCCGTAAAGGATGATGCCGTTGGGTGGTTTGAGAAGATTTCTGCCAGAGTATATGTGGGGGTTAAGTGTTGGTTTAATGATGAGTCTTTCTATATTATCTTTAAGGGTTTCGTTTCCTCCGATATCGTTAAAGTTGATGTGTATGTCTTCGCTTTTTACGATGTTGGCAAATATGTCTTTTTCGTATGTGGAAAGGGACATGGGATTGACGCCGTAGTTGTTATAAATGTTCCACATTGATGAAATATCCATTGAATTTGAAGTTGTACTGCCTTCCATGTAGGCAATGACGTAGTTAATTGCGAGACTGATAAGTGTCATTATTAGGGTCATGAGAAGTGCTTTTAAAAAGGAGCGAAAGCCGTTGCCTTTATTTGGGTTTATGTCTCTGTAAAATTGGGGCATTAAAAAATACAGGTGAAAATAATATTGATTTATAGACCGCATAAAATCTTGGGTAATATATAAACAATGAAGGATTCTTATAGCAAGAATGGAGAAGACCTTTTTATATACGAACAAATTTTCTCTAAAAGAACAAAACCTGGAATTTACGTAGATTTAGGAGCTGGCGACGGAATTAATAACAATAACACCTTAGCATTTGAAAAAATGGGATGGAATGGTATAATTCAAGAAGAGCCAGGCGATTTATTTGAGGAACTTAAAAATAACAGATACAGTAACGGAAACAAAATCACAGATATCCCAGTTGGAACTTCGAAAGGTATTTTGTCAGACATATTGACAGCTACAAATACGCAACAAATTGATTTATTTAGCATTCAAAATAAAGTCAGCATTGCCAACATATTAGAACAAATGGACTGGAAAGTGCCGGTTGGCGTATGGATTTTAACTTTTAATAAAACCGAGGATAGCAAAGACCGAGCAAGAAAATTGCTCAAAAATAACGGCTACACTTTTTATACACAATTTCACGGGTCTGAAATATGGTTGGGGTCAGATCTTGAAAATTACAACGGGGAAACTAGAATAGAAGATGGAAATAAAGAAGTTCCTGCGAAAACGACAGCTTTAAGAGTTTTGCTTCTTTTTGCTTTGACGGAATTGATTCTAAATATTAGAAAGCAATAAGTCCAACTCAGATGGATAGTCGTCAAAATAATTTTCTACTTTTTGCATTTCAATTTTAATTTTCTTGTTTGGTATACTTTCAGTTGCCAGAGTTTTAACATCCTCGTCTCGTAACTTCATAATAAATGCTTTTACACCTAGTTTAGTGATACCTCTTATGCCTTTTAAACTGTTAAAGGTTGAAGTTTCAATACTGACTTGTGAATCTGTTGGGGATTCCTCGGTGTATATTATTTTTTTAGCAGATAACAAGGGTAAAAGGTCGGCAAATATTTTTGCTCCTTGTTTTGTGGTCCAGAATATTTCTATTTCATTATCTTTAATTGCGTCCATGTCGCTTTGAAGAACGCCGAAAATTTCAGCAAGTTGTTCGTATTCAAGGCCCGTAGCGGTTAATATGCTGGCATAATAAGTTATAACTGCGAGCAAGGAAGCTCTTTTATATTTTTTGGGTAGGCCTTTTCCGTCGGGTAGAGATTTCATGTATTCGCCGAGTATGGAAGCCGTTATCTGTAAAAGCCTGTTGTATTTTCCAATTTCCCATTCCTTTTTAAATTCTGCGAAAGTTTGAACAAATTCTTCCACGATTTTCTGAAAATACTGCTCGTCTGCTGGTCTGGCGTCTTTTGGATAAATCTTGGGGAAACCAGTTTCTACAACTCTTCCCTTCTTGTCTACATACTCTGTAATGGACGGCAGTTTCCACCTATTATAAGCGTTTTCGCCAAGATCGGGTCCAAATCTGTCGCCTCCAATCAAAAGCCACGTATGCCCGCACCTAGTACAAACGACAATTGCGCCAGCAAAGCCTTGGTGAACTACATCGGTAGATTCGCAGAGGGGGCATCTAAATTCTAAACCACGTGGTGAACCAGGGTCGCTTTTAAAAGAAGTGGAAGACCTAGAAGATTCGGATGGTTCTTTTGAATTTTGCTTCCATATGATATCAAGTTCTTTTATTGTTGCGTTTGGATATAGTTTTCTATAGATGGGAAAGGCGTATATAACTTTAATTATAAGGAGAAGAAGTTGTCTACATTGAACTTGTTTATTTTTATTGCGATGTTGGCAGTTCCACCTTTTCATTTTTTCTTCAAGTGCTGCTCTGTACATGAGTCTTACACGTTGTGGATCTTCCGTTTTAGTTTTTATTTTGGGCATATTAATAATGACAAACATAAAAAAAAATGTAAATTAATATTAATATGAAAGAAACAAAGGAACAAATAAGCGCAAAAGGTGTTTGGAAGGTAAGACGTGAATGCTCATATGATGAAAATGGATTGAATTTGGACGATTTCAAAGATATAGCGGCCGAGTTTTTTTTCGATTCACGTTTTAAATCTGGGGATTCGTTTAATATAACAACACCTTCTAAAGTTTTAATCCAATTACCAAAAGCAAAGGTGAGTTGGACCAAAAAGACGGGATTTTTTAGAAATTTGATTGGTGAAACGAACACCAGTTTCATAACAAATAAGAAGCATTACAAAAATATAGTAAAACAAGATAAAAATGAACAGAAAAAATACTGGGAACAGTGGTTTTCTTGTTTTTTCCACCCCACCATATATTTAGAATTTGAAAAACTAATTCTCCACACGGAATTCAAAAAACGATACAGCGAACAAAAAGATGACAAACCAAATAAAACCGACGATTACATAAACAAAAGTACCAGAAAATTATTCCAATCATTCTGCAAATCAAGAACCAAATTTATCAAATGCTACACCGACACCGTCAAACCCGCATTCTTTTGCCAAGGTCTTTTTGCACAACTACCAAAAGACAGCGATGTACGTGATGAATTAATAGAATTGCTGAAATCCTTGGGACACACCACGATAGATAAAGAAATGGAAGAATTTTCGGAAAATGAAAATGTGGACCCCATAACCCGTGCGTCTGAAGATAGGAAAAAACGTTTTGATGAGAAACCCGTAAAAAACAAATCCCTGGAAGAAGAAATAGAAGAGACGAAGGCTAAACTGGTGTATTTAGAAAAGGAAAAAGAGGATAATGAAGAGTTGGATATTTTAGACGACGAGTTGAAAAGTTTAAAAGATAATAAATTTGGAAAAGCTCTTCATTCCACGGCAACCGTTTTGACATTGTGGAAAAAGGCAAAAACGCAGAAAGATTACAAAAATGCCATCAAATTATTTAAAATGTACGAGGCCATTTCTTTCAAAAATAAAAAAGAGCGAAAACTTTTACACAATTTAATGCTTCGCAACAGGAACCTTTTTTAAGGCAGTGTTTTTCTTTTTTGAGCAAAATCTTGTGAAAAACCAGATAAAATCATCCTTACGTTTTTCCTTAGTCGCCAAAAGCTTAACAGCATCCAGAACCTCTGGGTTATTAATGCCAACATTTAAGTTCAAAGCTTTACAAGCATTCTCCACCTTATTTTTACTTATTATTCTCTGATTCGAACTCGATATAATCTTATACGGTAATATTTTTATATTTTTCTTAGCCTTTATCTCTCCTTCGTAAAACGACGTTGTCAATCTCGTAACTGGAATACAAACACCTTGAGTACAATCATTACTAGTGATAGTATCATTGCAATTATTAGTTGTAAGCGAATCCATTACGCTGAAATCGTTGGCTATATCGGCCATTTGTTCGATAGAACAGACGGCTTGGGGGTAGTTTTGATGAAGACTGTAAATTAGGGAGAAAGTGTCGCATTGACTGACACGGTATTTTTGTTCGAAAGTTTGATATTTGTTTGAAATAAGTTCTGTAACGAGGTCTGGTGTTAGTATTTCTTGGTCTCGATCCATGTTAATGGATCTGGAGTTTTTAACGAGTGTAATTTCAAGATTTTTCATGGTTGCGCGAACATCGCCGTTGGATTGTTTGAAAACGTGGTCGCTGAAGTCGCACGGGGTTCTTATTCTTTCGAGGCGTATAATTTTGTTTATGAATTGTTTAAGATCGTCTTGATTAACTCTGTTGAATATAATAGTTTTGATATTTTTAATTTTGTTGAGTTTTCGGATCATTGCTGAAGATGCGGTACAAAAAACACGAATGTTGTTTTTTTTAACACATTCTGAAATAATATAGATAAAGTCTTTTTCATTTTGTATTTTGAGGTCTATATCGTCTATTAGTATGAGTTTGTTTTTATTGGGGATTTCTTCTTTAAAAACTTCAAAAATGGTCCGTTGATGTTCTCCTTTTAGTATGGAATTGATTTCGGCCATATTTTTATCTTTTGTTGATACAATATTCATAATTTTATTGTAAGTTTTGTGTATTAATTCTAATAAAATGCTTTTTCCCACACCAGGAGGTGCGTATACAATTGCCATTTTTTCGGGAGATTCGTAATTTTGAATCCATGTTTTTGCAATATCTAATTCATTTTTATTTCCAATAAAATCATCAAATGTATTTGGTTTGTATTTTAAGCATAAATCTGCGTTATTTATAATAGCATCATCTGGAATTTTATTATTTATTTTTGGAAAATTTCTAAACGGCGTTAGTTCCATATGAATTATTAAGGTTTCTACTTTTAAATATGGAAAACGATTTACAAAAACAAACGCAAGATTTAGAAGAAATTCCATTCATTAAAAACACACTTGATAATATAGCAGACAATCTGCTTGCACGATATAATCGCATTATTACAATACACATGTTAATAATGTTTTGTATCTTCGTATTATGTATTTTACAAACCGTACTCATTTTAAAATTAATGGTAAAAAATTAAAATATAACCAATTTATTAACAATAACATGCTCCACCTTATCGAGAACATCTTCAAAAACTTTAAACTAAGCAACTTGATCGCCGAGTCATTCTCTCAGAGCCCCGCCGACGATGAAGAACAGTCCGCCACCATGATTCTAGCCGTTTTTATCATGGTAATTGCTTTACGCCTGCTCCTCGTATACGCTCTGGGAAGCTACCTTTACAACATGACCGTCGCCAAATCTTTCGGCGTTAAGGAAATCACTGGTACCCAGGCGGTTGCTTTGTCTGTTTTATTAGATGTGCTTATGTAAAATGACAGATAATACTATATTTGTTAGCATTGCCACTTATAGAGATCCCAAAGCCCAAACAACTGTGCGAAATCTCCTTAAAAACGCCAACCATCCTGAAAATATAACAATTGCCGTTATAGAACAAAATCTACCCCAAGATAGGTTCCGTGTAAAATCTGCGGAAAACATTAAAGTAATGAGAAATGTAGAAGCTAAGGGACCCGCTTGGGCCAGATTCTTAGCTTCTACACTCCACACAAATGAAAAGTGGTATTTACAAATAGATTCCCACATGAATTTTTGTCCAGGGTGGGACACCGATATAATACAACAAATAAAACCCTTTGAACACGAAAAATGCGTTTTTACATGCTATCCTCCCCAAAATTTACCCACCTCCAATACACCCGTTAAAAGCATAACACAAAAATGGAGCAAGGATAAGGACAATCACATCATTGCCCGTGGATCCATTGTTCCCGCAACAAAAGAGCCCGATATTGGTTTCTTTGTAAGCGCCAATTTTTTATTTTTCCTGGCACAACCTTTTCTCAAAGAAATACCATTTGACCCAAACCTTAAATACATTTTTCAGGGCGAAGAAATACTACTTTCCGCTCGCTTATTTACAAGGGGGTGGACTATTTATCATCCTGGTAAATGCGTTTGTTCTCACGATTACGGCCGCCACGAATCGCCCAAAATATGGCAAGACTCCCCTGAATTCTCTAAATACAACGAAACAGCAGTCCACAGATACAGATACCTCACTCACCAACTCCCCGACAAACCCGAACCAAATCTATACGGCGAAGGCACAACAAAAACAATGACCGAATGGAAAAATAAAATCAAACTTTTCGACTAAATTCATCGTATCCGCCCGATAAATGTTGTATTTTATCACGTGTTAACTTAAATATTTGAGGCCAGGACACACTTTTTAGAGTCTTGGACTGAGATATAATCCTCGCCATTTCCGTGGCATCCTTTTCCACGCCTGCTCTATCCGCTATGTGGCTCACTTTTATTATTCGTACCTTTTCGCCCTTTGAACGGATTTTTAATCCCAACTTTTTGGCCTCTTCGCTGTAAGGGCAACCTGGCGACCAAAATATAATGTAGGTGGAACCCTCGTGGTGCGCTTGTTTTATTTTTTCAGCCATTCTCATTTTTATTTCTTTATCATTTACTAAAGATATTTAAATATGGCACGACGGCTACCACCTCCAAAATACAGAACCCAAGAAGAAACCGCCGCAGCTCGCAGAGAAGCTACAAGAAGAAGACAAGCTACAGCATTACGAACGAAATTCAGGGGAAAAAGAGGTCCCGCGGAACAACCAAGAAAACCTCCTAATTCTAGAAGAGAACCTTCTGGTGGACCCATATTCGGTCCAAAAAGAAAGCCTGAATCAACAAAAAGTGAAAGTGAAAGCGAAAAAAGTGAAGAAGGTGCAGGGGGTGAATCGTCCGCATCTGGACCACGTGCTCGTAGTTTAAGTTATGACAAAATGGCCAGGAAGAGATTATTTGGTCCTTATCCAGCAGAAGGTCTTGAAGGAAATGTTGGATATAGGTTGCCATCTTCCGAAGAAGAAACTAGTGCCAGTTCTTTGACTAGTAGAAAAACAAAAAAGATTTCGACTACTACTAAGAAAGAAAAAAGCGGAATGAGCAATATGTTGCTGCCGTTATTACTAATGAGAGGCGGATTAGGTAATCAATCGAATGACGCAGGCCTTAAAGCATTACATGAACAAAATGAAAAAGATAAGGTTGCGGCTAAAGAAGCAATAGATAAGATGAAATCTTTGATGGTAACTTTACAAGAGTTAAAAGATACGGTACAGAAAGAGCATGAAAAATTAGATAAAAGAAACAAAGAAAAAGGTTGTAATTGTCCATCAAATTCTAAAATAGAAAAAAAGGTGGAAGAATTAAGTGATAGGTTAGAAGAATCTGATGTGGTTGAAGCGTTGGAAAAATGTAGAAAAACACTGAAAATATACAAAGATCATTTGGAAAAATTACACAAATACTCGTTTTATCTTAAAAATCTAACTCTCAAAATACAACAAAAACTAAAACACAATATTAGAAAAGCAAAAACTTTATGCTCCAATAAGAGAAGAAAAAAATCAACCAAAAAAAAATAAAAGGCTTATATTAAAACAATGACAAAAACATCCATCGAAATTATTAAAAATGCCATTAAAAGATCTTCACGTGAAAAAGTTACTCGACAACTATTAGCATTCGCCAACAAAAATCCCCATCTTAAAAATCACGCAATTAAATTAGCCAGAGCCTCTTATTTTGGTGCCTCCAGAGGACCAGACAACCCATACCTTCCTTTACCAGTATTCCCACAATCCCGTCCTGAAAGATTCTACGACGCTAGAAGTTCATCGGATACACCTGCTTTTGCGGCTGCTTCACCTATTCCAGCCGGTGCAGCCCCATTACAAGAAAAACACACTATTAAACCTATAGGAGATAAAACCCAAGACTACGCAGACCGTGCATTAGAGCTTGCCAGCAGTAAATCAGCACAGTTGAGTACCACTGTTAGAAAACTTAGAACATCTCTTGAAGACTTGATTAAAAAACAACTTGGGTTGAAGACCCAAAATCAGAAATTAATTGCAGAAAAAGAAAAGTTAATAGCTCAGGAAAATAAAAGGGAAGTTGAAATTCAGTCATTCAAGAATGAGATAAACAGATTAAGAGCACAAATCGGCAAACTTGAAAAAGAGTTAACATCTTTACAGGAAGAAAAAAGAAGTGTTGATGACCAATTAAGAAGAGCCACAGATGATATCAACAGACTACAAGAGCAACTAAGAGGCCAACAACAATTTGAACAAGTTGTACGAGAAAAAGACGTTGAATTGGGAAGAATAACCAATGAACATAGAAGAGAATCAGAGAGATTAAAAAGCGAAATTCAAATTCTAACAGGAGGACGGCTAGAATTAATAAACACAAACGCAGAATTAAATCAAAAAATTAAAGCAGCAGAAATAAACAAACGTCAGCTCGAAAGTGTTATTTCAAACCATGCCCAGGAAATGGCCAAAATAAAAACAGAACTAGATAAAACTCTGGCAAGTTTAAGAAAAGTTCAAGCCGAATTAGATGAAGTAAGAAGAGAATCTCAGGCCTTAAAAATAAAAAACAAAGAATTATCAGATAAAAGCAACAACTTGGAAGAACAACTCAAAACCGCTAAAGAAGAAGGAACAAGCGACGACCAAGCTTTGGCGGCCCTATTATTACTTAACAATATGAACGCCCGAACCTCAGTACAGTACCAAGGAGCTTTTGACAAGTACACTTCTGAAATAGGCGAAATCACGGAAAATTTAAACAAGCTTGAAGAAGAAATAAAAAATATAATTAATGAAGAAATGCCGAGGAGCCGATTTGGCAAAAAATCCAAAGCGGCTCGTGGAAAAAATAAAACCACGAAATAAATTATCTATTTCTTTTTATCTTTTGATGCGCTAATTATAAGGCGGCGTTTAAGAACTCGAACGGATGTAACTTTGAAACCAGGTTTAACCAATAATGTAAATTTACCAGAACCAGAAATCATAGCTTTGGGTCGTTTGGGGCGACGAGTAGCAGGAAGTGCTGCGGCGATCGGCTCCTTTTTAATGGTTGGTTGAGGTTTCTTTTTTTTTAGAAGATTTCTTCTTTTGCGGGCGGCAATTCTATTTTTAAGCTTTTTAATATTGATTCGTTTTTGTTCCTGCTCCCACAAGAACATGTCTCTATCCATTTGTTTTAGGTTATTTCTAGCCTTTTTCAAGTTAGTAACGGTTTCCTTTGTTCGCTCTGGCGAATTTGGCATTTTTATTAAAAACAAATATTTTTATTCATCATCCAAAGTAAAATCAATAGGCTTGTATTTCTCAATAACTTCAACTTTTTCATTTTTTTCCTGTTTAAATCCCACATTCTCCACATCAAATTCATTCTCTTTATACCACCGTGTTCTTGCGTAAGCTTGATTTAAAGCAGCACCCCAGGTGTCAGATATATCTATTATTAGGGGTCTAAAGCCGCCACCGCTTCTCAATCCTAAAACTCTACCGGCCGCTTGACGAATATCTCTTTTACTTGTAGATAAAACCACGGTATTTATATTTGGATTGTCGTAACCTTCTGCGCACATGTTATAAGTGGCAACAATAATATCGCAAAAATTGGCTATAATTAATTCTTCTTTTCTTCTACTCCCAATATATAACCCCACGTGGTCTTTACCCTCTTCTCGTGGTTTAATGTTAAATTTAATTCTGTTATATAATTCTTCGCAGTGAGCTACACGATCTGAAAGAATTAGGATGCTACGACCTTGTTCATATGCTAAACGCACTTCTTTTATAATAATACTATTTCTTTTCACATCGTTTATGATATCACTTAATAGTTTAGCCGTATCGGGTTTTCCAGCTTTATTAACGTGTTCTATTTTAAGGTTGTCATCGTCGTATTCAGCTTTAACTTTTCTAACAATAGGTATCTTAATTTGAGTTTCAACAGTGGCAAGAATCGGACCTATAGCTATTTTTGCAATATCAGTTAGCTTATCTTTTCTTTCCAATGTTGCACTTAGCCCAAGCGTGTACCGAGATGTTAATTTCCACAAACATCGACTAAACACTTGACTTGGAACATGATGCGCTTCATCAAAAATAACAAGCCCAAACTGCTCAAAAAGTTCAGGAGGATAGTCTCGCATCGATATCGATTGTAACATACCAATAACAAACGGGTGATCGGTGTCTGTTATTTTTTGCTGTATAGTCCCTACCGTTTCATTTGTAAACGATTCAAATCTCTCTCTTGTTTGTTCCATAAGATTTGATTTGTGCGTTACCCACAACGTTTTTACGCCAAGTTGGCACGCTATGTATATAGCACACACCGTTTTGCCAAAACCCGTTGGAAGACACAGTATTCCCCCTCCAGTTTCTTTTATTACTGGTATTACGTCATTTAATATTTTAGTTTGGTCTGGTTTAAGAGTGCCGTCGAATGCGACGTCGATTGGTTCTCCAATTCTTTCATTTGAAGATGTTGGAGTACCAAAGTGCTTTATTCCGTAGAATTTTGGCATCCATATTCTTTTTGGGCTTTCCCTGAACATACAAACGGGTTTTGGTGGCGCATATGCGTATCCGTCTAATATAACTGGTTTGAATGTGAGGGCCTTCATATGTTTTTTAAGAACCGCTGGGTCCACATCTTTTTTGCGAACGCCGTAGCCCCTGTCGTCTAGTATTGTATTTATCATTAAAATAATAAAGTGCCATACTTTAAATATGTTGAGTGAAATAGTTTAAAAAGTTGTGTGATATCAAATAAATGCCAGAAGACAACATTAGAGGCAATATTGGCGGCGAAGCAGGTTTTGTTTTACAAGATTGCCAAGGTGATAGCGTTTTTTATTTTATTAGGAAAAAATCGGCAATCCGAATTCAAAAAAATTGGCGACATTATAATGACAAAACTACCAAAACAAATGAGCTTCTTATTCCAATACATGTTTATTTTCAACTTTTTCAGCTTCGGAGCTATGTTTCTTTTCAACACCATCGTCACCTATAAAAATACACACATGCCT
>MDTC01116214.1_pt1 | contig 15012 bp, 14 predicted proteins | sample 811181 | NCBI WGS metagenome assembly MDTC01 (sample SAMN05326644, study PRJNA326480) | marine metagenome | isolation source: seawater | place: Pacific Ocean: North | collected 2011 | reverse complement strand
GCGCGGGTGATTGTCACCGGCGAGAGTGGGTCAAGCAATTCAACATTGAACGCCAGCGACGCGAACTTTGTGCGTGCGGTTCCCAGGTCCGCGTAGATGCTGGCGAGGGGATAGCGGGGCAGTGCCAGGAAATCGGATTGAAATCCCACGGCGCCGGAGTTTTGCGCGAAACCTACAAATCCTTCTTCCGCCAACATCGTTTTGAGCTCAGCGTTAAATTCACCGTAGGGATAGGCAAGGAAACGGTGATTCTGGCCAGTTTCAGCCGTTATGGTGGCTTCTGCAGTGAGCAGCTCTTCGCGCTGACGTGCTAACCACTGCACTTCAGTTTCCTGATCTTCGTGCTCCAGCATGTAGGGATGGTAGACCATGTGATTGGCAATTACCGCCCCCGCATCTGATAATTCGCGGACCTCGTCCCAGGTCATGTAGTTATTTTGACGCTGATCAATCGGGTCAGTGCTAAGAAACAGGGCAAACGGCATATCGAACTGCTGCAGTATGGGAAAAGCGTTTTCGTAGATCGAGGCGTAGCCGTCATCGAAGGTGATAGCAACCGCACGGTCTGGAAGTGGTGTCTGGTTCCGCAGGTGATCGATCATGATATCTAGGGCTATCACGTGATAATCGTTGTCCCGCAAGTATTCGAGATGCCTGCGAAAGTCCCTAGGGGAAATACTGGTGGAAGGCGGGGTACTGGTATCAACGTGATGATAGAGCACGATTACGCCGCTCTCAGCGGCAAAGCTAAACGGCGCCCAAGCGCTTGCTGCCAGACAAAGCAGGCAGCACATAATCTGAACCAGTCGTGAAGTCTTACCCATCTGGCAATGATAACCTATTTGATTGCAAGGAGCTGAAAATTAGAGAGAATAGCTTGAGGTGAGCACAGTGAAACGGGCCTGTCCTGTATTCTGCCTTCTGGGTATAATGTGGCCCGTCTGTAGCAGCTGGCCCGGGTAAGTGGTCCGAGCAACAGGAGCCACACTCGCAAGCAGGAGATCAAATATGTTATTTACGGGCAAGGCGCTTAGCGTCGAGGTATTGCCTTCAGGCGTCGCAAATCTGAAGTTCGACCTGCAAGACTCTTCAGTCAATAAATTCAATCGTCAAACCCTAGAAGAGCTCCGCGAAGCTGTTGCCCAACTAGTCAGTGCAGACGTGAAAGGGCTGATTTTCAGTAGCGGCAAAAGCGGGTTTATTGTTGGTGCGGACATCACCGAATTCACTGGTATTTTCGCTGAGAGCGAAGCTGAGATTATCGGATGGCTGGTTAACGCCAACGAAGTATTTAATGCGATTGAGGACCTCCCGTTTCCAACAGTATGCGCACTCAACGGCGTGGCGCTAGGTGGTGGTTTTGAACTTGCCGTAGCCACGGACTACCGGGTTGCTACTGCTCAGGCCGTGGTCGGCTTCCCAGAAGTGAAGCTCGGCATCGTGCCAGGTTTCGGTGGTACCGTGAGGTTGCCCAGACTTATCGGTGCTGACAATGCCAACACCTGGATAAGTAGCGGGTCGCACATTAAAACGGGCCAGGCCTTTAAAGAGGGTGCGCTCGATGCAGTTGTTGAGCCCGGTAAATTGTTGGCGGCAGCTGAAGATCTGGTATTGCAGTGCGCTGATGGCAAGCTGGACTATAAAGCTGTACGGCAACAGAAGGATTCGCCACTGACCCTAGAGCCAATTGAGCTCAACGTGGCATTCGAAACCGCGAAAGGCATGGTGATGGCAAAAGCTGGCCGAAATTATCCGGCACCGGTGGCTGCTGTATCTGTGATGCAAGAAGCGGCAACAATGAATCGAAATGCGGCACTCAAAGTTGAGCATGCTGCATTTGCGAAGCTGGCGAAAGGTGAGGTTGCTGCCAATCTGGTGCAAATGTTCCTCAATGACCAGCATTTGGGCGGCATGGCCAAGAAAGCCGCTAAGGCAGCGCGCGAAATCAATACTGCTGCTGTGCTGGGTGCCGGCATAATGGGAGGCGGCATCGCCTACCAGTCTGCTTTGAGAGGCACGCCAATCATTATGAAGGATGTGCGCCAGGAAGGTATCGACCTCGGTATGTCTGAATCTCGCAAACTGCTGGAAAAACGCGTTAGTCGTGGCAAGTTAGACACCAACGGCATGATAACGGCGCTGTCAAAAATTTCCCCGACGCTCGATTACACGGATTTCGGCGATGTTGATTTCGTTGTTGAAGCGGTGGTAGAGAATCAGAAGGTAAAGAAGTTTGTATTGCAGGAACTTGAGGACCTGGTAAGTGAGGACACAATCATCGCCACCAATACTTCGACGATTTCTGTGGATGAGTTGGCCTCAGTGCTGAAGCGCCCCGAGAACTTCTGCGGCATGCACTTTTTTAATCCGGTACCGGTGATGCCTCTGGTCGAGGTGATCCGCGGCGAGCACAGCACCGAAGCCACTATCGCCACGACTGTGGCTTATGCTAAGAAGCTTGGCAAGACACCGATTGTGGTGAATAACTGCCCTGGATTTCTGGTTAATCGCGTGCTGTTTCCCTACTTTGGGGCATTCGCACAATTAATACATGATGGCGCTGACTTTCGTCAAATCGACAAAGCCATGGAGCGTTTTGGCTGGCCCATGGGTCCTGCCTACCTGATGGATGTGGTCGGTATTGATACCGGCGTTCACGCGCAAGCAGTCATGGCAGCTGGTTTTGATCGCATGCAGCAGAGTTTCGATAGTGTAGTTGAAAAACTGTACGAGAAAGGTGACATTGGTCAGAAAAGCGGAAAGGGCTTCTATTTATATCAACCCGACAGGAAAGGTAAACCAAAGAAGCTAGCTAATCCGGATATTGACGCCTTGATCGGCTCGGTGCAGAGCCAGCAACGTGACTTTGAAAATCAGGAAATCGTAGATCGAATGATGGTCGCGATGTGCATGGAGACAGTGCGCTGTCTCGACGACAATATCGTGGGCTCCGCGATAGAAGCAGACATGGGGTTGGCGCTGGGTATCGGCTTTCCTGCCTTCCGTGGTGGCGCCCTGCGCTATATTGACAGCATGGGCGTAGACACATTCTGCGAACTGGCAGACCGCTATGCTGAACTTGGTGAAATGTATCAACCCACTGAACAACTGCGGGAGCGCGCCAAGGCGGGCACCCCTTTTTACCCGTAACCTGAGGAGATCACCATGAGCTTGCAAGCCAGAGATGCGGTCATCGTTGATGGAATTCGAACCCCCATGGCGCGCTCCAAAGCAGGGGCATTCAGAAACGTGCGGGCAGAAGAGCTGTCTGCTGCCCTGATTAATGCGCTGTTTACACGTAATCCCGACCTAGACCCATCCGAAGTCGAAGACGTAATCTGGGGTTGCGTCAACCAGACCCTGGAGCAGGGTTGGAACTTGGCGCGTAATGCAGCGCTGATGTCGGTATTACCTCACTCAACCTGTGCCCAGACGGTTAACAGGCTGTGTGGTTCATCCATGTCTGCGTTGCACACTGCCGCCACCGCTATTCAATCCGATAATGGTGATCAGTTCATCGTTGGTGGGGTAGAACATATGGGCCATGTTGGGATGACTTATGGTATCGATCCCAATCCGAAGGCATCAAAACACATCGCCAAGGCGTCGTGGATGATGGGCGTAACCGCAGAAGTACTCTCCAAGATGCACGGTATCGGCAGGGAGCAGCAAGATGCCTTCGCAGTCCGCTCGCATCAACTTGCCGAGCGGGCGCGACTTAATGGCGGTTTCGCCAACGAGATAGTGCCAATTGAAGGTCACAATGCCGACGGTTTCAAAGTTCTGATAGAGGAAGATGAGACAATCCGTCCGGATACCACCATGGAAGGCCTAGCTCAGCTGCGGCCGGTATTCGACCCTGCTAATGGCACTGTTACGGCCGGCACATCGTCGCAGATCTCCGACGGCGCCTCGGCCATGCTATTGATGTCAGCCGAAAAGGCCCAGGCCATGAGCTTGAATATTCGGGCCAAGGTTCGGTCTATTGGTTATGCCGGAGTTGATCCTTCTATAATGGGATACGGTCCGGTGCCAGCTTCACAGAAAGCCCTAAATAGAGCCGGCCTGAAAATGGATGATATCGAATGCGTGGAATTGAATGAGGCCTTTGCGGCGCAGTCACTGCCGGTCATGAAAGATCTCAATCTGCTGGATGTCGCCGATGACAAGGTGAACCTGCGCGGTGGCGCCATCGCGCTTGGCCATCCGCTTGGATGTTCGGGTACCCGGATCACCACAACCCTGTTGAATAATATGGAACATCATGACGTGACCCTGGGTCTGGCGACCATGTGTATCGGTCTGGGTCAGGGTATCGCAACCGTGCTGGAACGGGTTTAACGACCTGCAGGGGGATAGTTTTGAGCACGGTCGATAGGGGGCGCTTTCAGCTGAATCGCAGCCGCAAGAACTTGCGGCGTGATGTTGGCCGTGCGGTTGCTGATTTCAATATGATTGCAGACGGTGACCTGATAATGGTGTGCCTGTCCGGCGGCAAGGACTCGTATACCTTGTTGGATATTCTGACAAACCTGCAGCGTCATGCCCCTATTACATTTGAATTGCACGCCGTTAATCTTGATCAAAAGCAGCCCGGCTTTCCGGAACATGTATTGCCCGCTTACTTGGACAATCTCGGAGTCTCCTACAAAATCCTAGAACAGGACACCTATTCGATTGTGACGGACAAGGTGGAAGAGGGGAAGACTTACTGCGGGCTCTGTTCGCGCTTGCGCAGGGGCATCCTTTATAACTATGCTGAAACAATAGGGGCTAACAAGATTGCCCTGGGTCATCATCGTGACGACATCATCGAAACGTTGTTTCTTAACATGTTTTATGGCGGAAAGCTGAAGGCAATGCCGCCCAAGCTACTGAGCGATGACAGGCGCAACATAGTTATTAGGCCTTTGACTTACTGCAAGGAAGCGGAAATTGAACGCTACGCGGCGCTCGCAGATTTTCCGATTATTCCCTGTAACCTGTGCGGCTCACAGGACAACCTGCAGCGGCAGGCGATCAAATTGATGCTTCAGCAATGGAACAAGCAGTTTCCGGGGCGCGTCGAGACTATTTTTCGATCGATCTGCAATGTTGCGCCCAGCCAGCTGGCTGATACGAAGCTGTTTGATTTTGTGGGCCTGGAGGCTGGGCGTCGCGAAAAATCTGCAGAACTCGAGCTGATTGAAGTGGTTTAGTATTCGCTGTAACTGTTTACCCGCTCCCATCACTCGTATTCACACAATTCAGCTGCAGATTGCCGGGTTTGTGCAAGCGGGCCCGCTGACGCCGGCCTAATTGCCAAGTCAGAAAACGCTATTCACGAAGATCTATTATGGAAATTCCTTACACTGAATTGTCTGGTGATGCCCTGCGTGGCGTGATCGAAGAGTTTATCTCCCGTGAAGGCACAGACTACGGGCACCAGGAATTTGGCCTGGATAAAAAGATCGCGGCGGTGATGAGGCAGCTTCAGGCCAGAGAGATTATCCTGACCTTTGACGCTGAGACTGAGAGTTGTAACCTGTTGCGGGTCAAATAAGAGAGTCGTCGAATCTGACATGTGCCGCCCGGAATAACGAGCGAGGGTTTTGAACATGATAGGTGGAGCAGGCTCATAGACTTCGGGAAGTTATCCACCATGCTGTAGTGTGACCGGGATAAAAAGGTTTGGGTGAGGCTGGGTTGACAGTTTATTCTTGCTTCGCCTTTTGCTGCGCTGGGTGTGAAGCGTTTCGCTGACTGGGTGCATAGGTTAGTATCTTTCCCTTGTAGCAGCGACACTACTGGCATTTGCTTATAACTTGGTATGACAAAAGACCCGGATAATATAACAGGCGAGCGACACGATTCTGAAACAGAATTAGATGCGAGCGGCTTGTATTGCCCTGAGCCAGTGATGCTATTGCACAACAAGATTCGTGATATCGCCGAAGGCGATCTGCTGCGAGTTATCGCCACCGACCCGTCCACTGAAAGAGACATCCCCAAGTTTTGCCTGTTCCTGGGGCATGAACTTTTGGATACTGGCCAAGATGGGGATAGATATATTTTTCTCATCAAGAAGAAAGCTGAAACATAGGCCATGTCCTTGCCACAGCTTAGTCGGCCCGTTTACCTGCTTGATGCGTCAATTTATATCTTCCAAGCGCATTTTTCCCCGTACATTGAATGCTTTGATCGCCAGGGCGGTGACCTGAGCGCTGTCTATGGTTTTACGCAATTCTTGCTGCAGTTTTTACGACGAGCACAACCGCGGTATGCGGCCGTCGCACACGATGAGAGCCTTTTCTGCGGATTCAGGCATTCCCTGTGCCCAAACTATAAGTCCAATCGCGAACTGCCTGATGACAATCTGGCGATGCAGCTGCAGGCCTGCGCAACGCTTTGTGAGATTTTTGGACTGGCAGCGTTTGGCAGCAAAGTTTACGAAGCAGACGATATTATTGGCACCCTTTCCAGAAGAGTGCGGGTACATGAACAGAGTCAGCCGGGCACTGCATCGTCTTGCCAACTTCACATAGTGTCGAAAGACAAGGATCTGGCCCAGCTCTTGAAAGCTGAGGAGGACTGTCTGTGGGAATTCAGCAGTAACCAACGCCGATTTCGCGCGAGTATTATAAAAGAATATGGCGTGTCCCCGGAACAGATTCCTGATTATCTTGGCCTCACCGGGGATGCGGTTGATTGCATCAGCGGGGTGCCTGGCGTTGGTGCCGTGAAGGCTAGGGAACTGCTGCAGAATTTTCGGGACATGGATGAGATCTACGACAATCTTCATACTGTTGCGCAGCTCAAGCTGCGCGGTGCTAAACGGCTCGCGGATCAGTTGGAAGCCCATCGCGACTTGGCTGAGTTGAGCCGCACCCTGGCGACTATAGTGTGTGAAGTCGATGACCAGGCTGAGGAGTTTGGCCGGGTTGAGCTGGCGGATCTTGAAGTAGGAGTGCTGGATGTCGATGAATTTCGCAGTTTTCTGGTGGAATATGGATTTGTTTCGGATGTGAGTGAACGCCTCGTGAGCCAAGCGTTGCAGTTTGCGGAATCATAAAGGTAGCCTTGACACTGTATGCGATTAATTGCTGACCAAAACATACCGCTGCTTTCGGAATTGTTAGCCGAACACGTTGAGCTTGTGCTGGTTAATGGTCGCGAAATGAGTCCATCTGTTGTTAAAGACGCAGATGCGCTGCTTGTGCGATCCATCACCAGGGTAGATGCGCAGCTGTTAGAGAATTCGCGGGTTAGCTTCGTTGGAACAGCGACCGCCGGCGTAGATCACATCGATAGAGATTGGTTGGCGACCCGCGGTATAGGACTCGCTAGCGCAGCGGGCGCTAATGCCAGCGCTGTTGCTGACTATGTTATGGCCGCATTGAGCAATTACATGCTTGCCGAACAGGCTGACCCTGCAGGGCTTCGCTGCGGTGTAATTGGTGTCGGTCATGTCGGCTCAGAAGTCGCCCGCAGAATGTCCGCACTGGGTTGTGATGTTAGTCTCTGCGATCCGCCGCGCAAACAGTCAGGGGATGTGGATGCCCAGAAATTTGTCCCATTGGGCCTGTTAGGCGAATGCGACATTGTGTCGGTGCACGTGCCCTTTGTCTCAAAAGGTGAACACCAGACTGGGGAGCTAATTAGCGGCAGTTTTTTAGCATCGCTGCCGCCAAAAGCGATGTGCATAAACTCTTCAAGGGGTGAAGTGCTAGATGAAGACGGTGCCATTGATGCCATGAATATAAGGCCAGACCTCAAGCTGGTGCTGGACGTATTCCAACATGAGCCAAGCGCTAATCAGCAGTTGGTTGCGTTGGCCTCGCTTGCGACGCCCCACATTGCTGGGTACAGCTCGAGAGCGAAATCAACAGCAGCCCGCCAGGTGGTCATGGCGCTGGCTGCGTATTTCAAGCTGCAGGTCTCTGCGTCACAGCAAGCTGTCGCTGAAGCTCTACCGGTTCACTCTGCGCCTGAATTGGCGCTCAAAGCGGGGCAAAATCCGTGGCAGCTGCCGGCAGTCTGTTTCGACATAGACTCAGTGAGTCAGGCCTTCAAGCAATCAGTTGCCCTTAGCGGGGGGCAGAGTGCTTTCGATCTCATGCGCAAGGATTTGGCGACTCGCATTGAATTTTCGCAGCGAGAGATTGGAGTTGAAGCCGGCAGTAAGGAGGCAGAGCTTGTAAGCGCGCTTGGTTTTACTGTGACCAGCAATCGCTGAGCGTGGGCAGTCTAGAGGTTGGGGACTTGATTCCAGACGCTAAATGTTGATGTCAGAGTCGATGCTGATCCAGCACGTGAGCTACCCTCGACATCGCTTGCTGTAATTCATCAGCCCGCGGCAGAAACACAATGCGTAAGTGCTGGGTGTCCTGGATGTTAAAGGCACTCCCTTGCACTAACAGGATTTTCTCCTGCTCCAGAATATCCAGGACCAATTTAACGTCGTCTTCGATCTTGAAATGGGTTGGATCAAGCCGCGGGAAAAGGTAGATCGCGCCTTTGGGTTTGACGCAGCTCACGCCGGGAATCGCCGTCAGTAAGTCATAGGTGGTATCACGTTGTTCCAGTAGTCGCCCACCCGGCAGGATCAACTCGTTGATACTCTGATAACCACCTAGTGCTGTTTGAATGGCGAACTGTGCGGGCACGTTGGCACACAGTCGCATATTGCTCAGAATCTCCAGGCCTTCGAGATAGCTGGTAGCAGCTTGTTTGGCGCCGCTTATCACCATCCATCCTGAACGAAAACCCGCCAGTCGATAGGCTTTCGAGAGACCATTAAAGCTCACAACCAGCAGGTCCTCACACAGTGAGGCGACCGGTATGTGTTTCGCTTCATCATAGAGAATCTTGCTATAGATCTCGTCGGCAAACAGGATGAGCTGGTGCTGTCTGGCCAGCTCAATGAGCTCGAGTAGCAACTCCTTGCTGTAGACGGCCCCAGTCGGGTTGTTGGGGTTGATGATAACCAGTGCTTTGGTGCTAGGCGAGATTTTGGCGGCAACGTCCTTAACTGAAGGAAACCAGTCTGCTTGCTCATCACACAGGTAATGGACCGGTGTGCCGCCGCTGAGACTGACGGCAGCAGTCCACAAGGGATAATCCGGCGCTGGTATCAGTACCTCATCCCCATCGTTGACTAACGCTTGCATCGCCATGGTGATGAGTTCGCTGACACCGTTACCCAAGTAGACATCTTCAATCTCAACATCAGGGACTCGGAGGCGCTGACATTCCTGCATCACGGCTTTGCGGGCAGAATAGAGCCCTTTGGAATCGCAATATCCCTGTGCGGCAGACAGGTTATGGATCACATCGTAGAGGATTTCATCCGGGGCGTTGAAGCCGAAGGGGGCAGGGTTGCCAATATTAAGCTTCAGGATCTGATGGCCTTCCTCTTCCAGGCGCTTGGCTTCTTCCAGCACTGGCCCGCGAATGTCATAACAGACATTGCTTAGCTTGTCGGATTGCGGGATAGCCTTGCTATAGGCGGCTGGTAGTGTTTTGGCGTGATCCATGAGTCACGAAATTCCGTTAACTGTTAGCGAATGAGACTATTTTGCCTGATTTTTGAGTAACATCCCTACTAATATATGCTTTTGTTTCGCATTGCGGATCATCTGGAGATGCACTTTGCCAGGTGGATAATAGGTTCATAGCGATCCCTAAGGTGAGCACAAGTTACTCCAAATTAGTCGGAACCAACTAGAGAAAAATCAAGCCGTAGCCGGTGTAAGAGATCCAACTTGCCATGGCTTTTTTCAGACTGCCGCTTTGTTAGACTCAGTTATAGAGCAGCTCTATTACACAGAGGAAATATCATTATGAACAATGACAGCGTTGAAGAGCTGAATCAGGCCAATGATGATGAATCGGTTCAAGGTCAGGCTATGACCGAAGCTGAGTGGCGCAAGGAATTGGATCCTGAGCAATACCATGTGCTCAGAGAGAGAGGGACTGAACGGGCTTTTACGGGGAAATACTGGGACTTAAAGGACGCCGGTACCTACCGATGTGCGGCCTGTGGCGAGCCCTTGTTTAGTTCCGAGACCAAGTACGATTCGGGTTCTGGATGGCCCAGCTTCTACCAGCCAGCGAATACCAGTAGTGTCAAAGAATTGGCTGATCACTCTCACGGTATGATTCGGACTGAAGTCACTTGTGCAAAATGCGACTCTCATCTTGGCCATGTGTTTCCCGATGGTCCACCTGAAACAGGGCTCAGGTATTGCGTCAACTCTGCTTCGCTGGACTTTGAGAAGCAGGAAGAGGGTGACGCTGAATAGATCGAGTTTGTCGTGGCATTTAAAAGGGGTCGTGTAGCCCGTTTTTTATTAAGTCAGTGGTGGAACCCTGTTGCGACTATTGCTTTGCCTCCGCATTGGGGCTCAATTCAGGCTCAGGGGCACTTCACTCAAATTTGGCGCTCAATCGTGTATAGCCCCTCCAGTGCCGCAAGACCATAAACAAAGCCAAACTCAGGGTCACCTTCCCATTCCTCAAGATTCCTCGTGCCGAGATTCAGGGCGGCTTAGAATTGATCCGTCGTGACTAATCTGCCCATTTCGGCGTAGGGTCATTCGCTCTCTGCAGCATGGGTCTGCAACGGCAGGCCTAAGCTTGATATAAAGAGTAGCAGCGGACGGTACTTTTTCATGTCGTTGTCCGTTATTGTTGCGAGCGTGCTAGACCAATTAGGCACCGGTTTTTTTCCTCACTAGCTTGCAACCTATCGGGTATTGCTGTGATGTCGGTTTGGGCAGAATATAGCCAGGGGTGAATCAGCACCTATTCGCCTGCTTCTTAAGCGAAAAGCTTGCGCCATGTATCCATCGGCTTATCTCAAAGGGTTATGAAAAAGTTTACCCAACTGATTATTCTTACACTGTTTATGCAGGCCGCAGTCGCCCAGAACGTGATCCCGGGCCGGTCTGCGTTTGGAATCGGGGCTTATTATGCGAAGGGTGATTTCGGGCAAGATTCGGAGACCACCATCCGCTATGCACCGGCGACGCTAGAGCATGACAACGGGCGCTGGGGGTTGCAGCTGCTTGTGCCAAGGCTGGAAGTGGAAGGCCCCGGCACCGTGCTGTTAAATCTGGGCGGAATCAGTCAGGCAGTTGCCAGTGACGAGATCACAGTCGAACAAGGTTTGGGCGATGCCGTGGCGTCACTGATTTATCACTTCGATCCACTGCCTGATCGGCAGACATTTGTTGACCTTCGGCTCGACGTAAAGCTGCCAACCGCGGATGAAGCGAAAGCGCTCGGGACGGGTCAGGCTGACTATAGTTTGCAAGTCGACATTAGCCGACAGCAGGGAGGGATGACCTACTTTGCTACTGCGGGCTATACCTATCGTGGTAACTCCCCCGTATTTCAGGAGCTGCGTAATGGAGAATTTGTCCAACTAGGACTGGCTTATCCGCTCAGCCAGCGGGTCTCTGTCGGGGCAATCTACGATTATCGCGCTGCGCCTGCGCCATTTTCAGCCAATATACACGAGTTGCTTTCTTACGCGGCCTTTCAGCTGAATGAAAACTGGAGTTTTTCTACAGTCATTACGACGGGTTTCACTGATGCGAGCGCTGATTTCAGCCTGTTCGGACAGTTGCGCTACAGCTGGTAGCCTGCTAGTGGCCGGAGCAGGGGTTGCAAAGAACAATAGCGATTGCAAGCTGGGGATTAGTCCCGGCCTTTGCCTCAGAGCGGCAGGGGCCGAATCCGAGGAGGCAGCAGGCCTGGTCGCTGCAGTTGGCGAACTCTCTGCACCGGTGGCAAGCTCGGTCGTGCAATGCGCTTTGGACGATGAATGCGGTCGGATGCCATTTCCAATTCATTTGTAGACCGCTCCAGGCTGGTGTTGCCACCTGTGCTGGCTTGGCTGTCGGAATTGGCCTGCCCCAACATGGCGGCGAGGCTGGACCAATTCAGCTCGCTTGCTGCATCGGTGCTTGCTGTATCGGTTTTACCCGCATCAGACCCTGTGTTGGTGCCAGATTGGGCTGTGCTTGCCGACTCATGCTCAGCCAAAGGCAAGAAAGGAGAATTCACATACCCTTCGAGTTCTTCTGCACGATACTCGGCGGCCTGTTGCAACAGAAATACATCGCGATCCAGGTCATGCTGAATTTGTTCGACGATGCTGATTGGGGAGGAACTGCTGGTAACTTCCGAGGGAGTGATCAGCTCAACGACTCGGGGAATAGGCATTTCAGGGGCCGGGATGCTGGCTGTAGTATTTTGCTCGACCAATATGGCAACTGGACTGGCAATTGGAGGAAGGTTGTCATCCTCTCGCGAGACCAGCTCTGGCTGCGCGGAGCCTTTGCTTCTATCGGTACTGCTGCCCAGATAAGGCCTGAATCCAGTGCCACCGAGCCCGCTTTCGCTACCTGGGACTACTGTGCGTCCGGTACCGCCGATACCGCTGCCTTCATTTTCATCACCACGAGAAATTTGACCGCTAAAAGCAAGTAGTGCAGCCATCAGCGCAGCCCCGACTGCTAGCCACCTGTAGTCAGTGATGGAAGAAAAGCTTGGCCTGGATACCTGATGAGTCATTATTTATCCGCGGTGCTTATGCAGTTTCATTAAACTGCAGATTTCAGTTGTTGTCATGCATTGCCGCCAGGTTTGGCGGTTTCTTCGGCGCTAATCTGTGCTTTTGACTCCGCCTGGTCTGATCTCTCTTTTCCGGAACTCTCTTCTTCCGACGTTTCTCTTTCTGGCCCTTGTGGCCGAGTAAGCTTGGGCAAGGAATCAAAAGAAAATATGCCGAAGTTCATTCGATGCTGCGCTGTCTCCTTATCCTGATCCGTTTTCTGTCTCGCCATGGCGGCATTATTCATCGCAGTGAGTGCCTGCATGCCCAGCTCATTCGCCAACTGCTTGAGTTCTTTGACAGATTGGGCCGAAAGTTGGTCGTAAAAAGCGCTTCGATCAAAATGCAAGGGTTTTTCGCCCAGCAGATTGCCGCTGCTGGCGGCAATGTGATCTCTGATATTCTTGGCGAAGAAAAAGGCTTTCTCTTCAAAGCCTTTTTCCGGGGTGAATGCGCCTGAGTTTAGAGTCACATACTCTCCATCGAACTCTGCCACTCCCAGTCGCAGCCATTCGTCCAAGATTACCCTGGCCCGAATATCCTTTTTTACGACTCGTTTCACCAGGCTTTCAAAACAGGGTTTGCCTAGCTCTGTTTCCTTAAAGGGAATCGGCAGTGGCCTGCCGTCGGGTGTCACGTAATCCGGATCGCCCAGCCATTGTGCGATTAATTGCGGGCCAGTTGAAATAATGGTGGGCAAGGGACTGGCTTCTTCAGAGGTCTCTCGTAGTCGTTTGACGTCTTTGCGGTGGACTCCAGTAAGCAGATGAATTCGGCTATCAGATTGGCGCTTCTGGCCGTTACGAAATTCCTCTTCTGCGACTTCAACAAAGATTCCTTTCAGCATTGAAGCCAGCTGGGGGTAGGTAAATTGGCGATGAAGCATCAACCGCACCAAGGGCCTAAGCACGGCTGAGAGGGTATTCGTCAGTTGTGCGTTTGGCGCCTGAAATTCAGGTTTCGTGTGGTCTGGTGCATCGGTCACGACTTTGAGTATATGGTTTTGTGGGATTTTTTCACAGAGCGAGCTGGCTACACTGTTCCGAAACCTTTTGGTAGCAATGGTGGGATAGGCGCTACGCAGGGTAGTCTTGAATAGCATGCTCAGGTTCGGCTCCAGCGTTCATTAAGGAAACCGGTTGTTCAGACGATACAAAGGGGAGGATTTGGCGTGGGAAATATTCCCACTTATGCTAACCTAAACGACCTGTCGGTTAACCACCTTGGTTGAGCAGGTTTCTGGAGACAGTAATTGCAGCACTTGTGGCGGGTTAGCCGACGGTCAAAAGCAGATTCGCCAGAATCTTGTTCCAAATTCCAGTGTCCGCAGCCCAGTGGTCTGGTCGAATTAAGTAATTCTCACATTATAGCTTTTGAAGAATACGGCGATCCAAGCGGAGAGCCCTGGCTGTATTTTCACGAAGGTGGAAACTCTCGCCTTGAATGTGCTTTTTTCCACTCCGCTGCCAAGGCTCGAGGCTTGCGGTTGCTTGCCATCGACCGGCCCGGAATCGGCGGTTCCAGTTATTATCGTATTGATTCCGCGAGTACATTTGCCCGCGATGCTCTTGAATTTTGCGACAGGCTGCAATTAGACCGGTTTAGCGTTCTGTCCCACGGCAGTGGTGGTGTCTTTAGTCTCGCGGTTGCGCACTTGGCGCCACAGCGAGTCACGCAACAGGTTAGTCTAGGTGGTTTGCCAGGCAGCGTGCTTGGGCCCGATAATCTAGCGCTGCGAAAAGCCACTTGGTGGGATGGCATAACGCCGCCGCTGATCAACGCCTTGGTGCAGCTAAAGGTGAATTTCTCACGCCAACCGCTACCTGAATTCATTAAACCCTTGCTGCAGCCGCTAAGCAGTGCTGATTCCAGGATCTTGAATAAACCACGGGTTAGGCAAACCTTAGAGTTGGACCGCCGAGAGGCGCTAAGGCAAGGAGCGCAGGGGATAGCCCAGGACATAGCCATGGGTTTTCGTAAGCTGGAATTCAGTCTGGCCGCTGTGAAAGTGCCCCTGGTGATTTGGCAGGGTAGATCAGACGGGCCGAGCGCCGCTTCAGCGACAACAGCAACAGCCTACCTTATCGGACGATTGCCAGTGGCGCGCTGTCACGAACTGCCGTTTCGGGGCTACTATTTTTTCCTGCAGGATATTGATGCTGTGTTTGCGCGCTTGTCCAAGCTCAGCGCCTTCTCCGGTCGACTGGCCGCCTGAAGTTATTGCTCAAACAGTGTTGCTAGTCGTGCCGACCATGGAAATCGGCATCGCAGATACACATCACAGGGGTGATGACTGAAGTTGCTGAATTCGCGGGAGGTGGAGTGTTCCTTGGAATCGATAAAATGGAATAGTTTTGAATCAATGAAGACCTGAATCAGATCACTATCTATCAGCCCCCGCTTTGACTCTT
>MDTC01106490.1_pt1 | contig 15012 bp, 9 predicted proteins | sample 811181 | NCBI WGS metagenome assembly MDTC01 (sample SAMN05326644, study PRJNA326480) | marine metagenome | isolation source: seawater | place: Pacific Ocean: North | collected 2011 | reverse complement strand
GGCTTCAACTCCAGAAGTAGGAGCAGTCTCTTGATCTCCTGAATTTTCTGCAGCTTCTGGTTCAGGATCTTTGGCTTCAACTTCGGCCGTAGAAGTAGTACTTGTTACATCTGTAGGAAGGGCTTCTTCTTTTGTAACTTCTGATTTTATATTTCCTTTCTCTTCTTTTGTTTTACTTTCAGCAATTGATTTATCAGATTTATTTTTCTCTAGTTGTTCATCATTGTTTGAAACCTCTACAATTTTTGCTAGTTTTTGTTCTTCTAGTATTTTTGCATCACTTTTGCTCACATCAATAACTACACCCTCAGGAAACCTTACTCCATTCACTATCCCAGTTTTAAGCATTTTTACTCTTACCCATTCATCAGAGTCAACTTCAGAATTTTTTATAGAAGATTTATCTTTTGAAATGGCATCAGTCTCGATGTTATTTTTTTGTATCTTATTTCTGTTAAAATTAGAGGAGTATTCTTTATTATACTCTTTTTTTGTGAATTCTCTTAGGACTTGTACTCTAGCAGATAATGCTGCCAATCGATTTATATTATTAGTCTCATTGAGTAGTATTTCATTAACTATTTCTGAAACCTCTTTTAAGGACTTTCCGCTTATTCTATCTAACAAAGCATCTCTCATTTTTACAATTTCTGGTGCTAGATCCATTTTAACTCCTATTTATATTAGTATCATTTTGGCATTGTATTTGCAAATTACGAACCAAAACATAAATTTTAAAAAATTATGCAAGGTATAAAACAAAACTTAAAAATGTTAGGAGCGGCACTAAGCTTAAGAGCTAAAAGGAATGAAATTTTAGCTTCTAATATTGCAAATGCTGCTACGCCAAATTATAAGGCTAGAGATATAGACTTCGAAACTGAAATTAAAAAATATCAGTCTAAGGGTCCAATTAAAGTTACAGATGATCAGCATCTTCCTGTAATGAGACCTGCATCAGCCGGCAAAGTTCAATTTAGAAAAAATATTAATCCTAGTTTAGACGGTAATACTGTCGAGTTAGCAATAGAACAATTACAGTTTGCAGAAAACTCAATGAAGTATCAGAGTACTCTTTCTTTTTTGAGTGGTAAAGTGAATACCTTAATGTCTGCAATTAAGGGAGAATAAGATATGAGTATAAAAAATGTTTATGATGTAGCAGCTAGAGCAATGTCAGCTCAAATAGTGAGAATGAATGCAATCGCATCAAACTTAGCAAATGCTAATAACGTGTCTGGTAATAAAGAAGAGGTATTTAAACCTTTAAGACCAGTATTTAAAACAATATATGCTGATCAGTTAAAACAAACTGGACTCTCTACTGTAGACGCTATTAGAGTAGAAACTCTTAATAGAGAGCCTATAAAAACGTATCAACCAAATCATCCTGCAGCTGATGAAGAAGGTTACATTTTCAAAGCAGCAGTAGATATGGACGAAGAAATGGTAGAGATGTTAGAAACCCAGAGGCAATATACAAATAATATTGAGGTTCTAAATACTATTAGAAATTTAAACATGAGAACATTAAACATAGGAAAGTAAAGGTAAAAAATGACAGAAATAAATAAAGCTTCCCAACAATCTTTACAGAGAATACTGGACAAAATAGGCGTAAAATCCTCTGATAATAATAAGGTTTCAGAAAATAAATCTACATTAGGACAGGAAGATTTTTTAAAATTAATGACCACTCAATTACAAAACCAAGATCCTTTTGCCCCTATGGAAAATGGAGACTTTATTGCTCAGATGGCTCAATTCTCTACTGTTACAGGTATTACAGAAATGGGAAATGAAATGAAAGCTCTTAATGATAAGTTGGATGGTTTCAGAATAGCCACAGCATCTCAATATTTAGGTCACTCTGTTTTGGTACCTGGAAATGTTGTTAGAGCCAACGAAAATAGCAATATTGAAGGAGTGATAGATGTTCCCAATGCTACTACAAAGTTACAGGTCTTCTTTCAAAAAGAAAATGGTGAAATTTTAGAACAATTAGATTTAGGCAGTCAAAGTAGAGGTTTAGTTGGTTTTTCTTGGAAAAATATTCCTGAGGATATTAAAAACAACAATGAGAAAGTTTTTATTTCGGCTTTTCTAGGGGATAATCCAGATCAAGCTTTATCTACATCAGTTTTTTCAAAAGTAATGGGAACCTCAACAGAAAATAATGAAATAAAATTAGAAGTTGATGGATATGGCCTAATTGATGCAAGTCAAGCAGTTAGGTTTAGAAATTAATTTATATTAAACAGGAGAAAGAAAAATGTCGTTCTATACAGCGTTAACAGGTCTTAATGGTTCACAAGCAGATATTGCAGCAACTTCAAACAACATCGCTAACGTTGCTACAACTGGTTATAAAAGGTCAAGAGCTGAATTTGGTGATATATTTGCTACTTCTCCTTTGCAAAATTCCTCTTCGTCAATTGGTTCTGGTACTATCTTAAAAGGTATTAAGCAGCAATTTACTCAAGGAAACATTGCATCTTCTTTGAATGCATTAGACCTAGCTATTTCAGGACAAGGTTTTTTTGCACTTAAACCTTCTGCAACTTCAAACCAGACAGTTTTTACAAGAAATGGCGCTTTTAGTGTTAACAATGACAGATTTATTGTTGACTCATCAGGACAATTTGTTTTAGCTCTTCCAGTAAGTGCGGATGGATCTGTAGAAGGAAGCACTATTGCTGATGCTAAGGCATTAAAATTAGCTCTAGAGTCCGGAGAAGCCAAAGCCACAGAAAACATGCAATTAGCTGTTAACCTAAACTCATCTTCACAGGTTTTTGAAAACTATGATAACAGTACTTTTAGGCAGGATGATCCTAGTACTTACACTGCATCTACATCTATTACAATTTTTGATAATTTAGGAAAACCAGTTATAGCAACAGTTTATTTTATAAAAACACAGGTTGCTTCAGGTGATAATAATACCCATAAATATCAAACCATTTTCGTAGTTGATGGAAATGTAATCGAACCTGCATTATCAGAAGCATTAGACTCTTCTAGTGGAGAAGCTTTATACATAGACAGATTTGGACAACTAGTAAAAGAGTCAGAAGTTCCTAAGATAGCTGTTAAATCAATAAGCAGCCCTCTTTATTATTTAGATGATTTAGATACGCCTTTGGCTTCTACACCTGCTTCAGTAACAGGAAATTCAGTAGAGGGAGCTTTTGAAGAAGTAGGTGATACAATCAATATCGTTACTGATCCTTTAAAATATAATTCAACTTACGAGGCAAGCTCAGATAACGCAAAAACGTTTTGGGGCAAAGATTTCTTAACAGTAAGAATAGATGATGAAGGAGGAAATAAAGCATTTCAAAGTGTTGATATTCGTCCAGGATCATATACTGCTGAAACTTTAGCTGCTGAGGTAGAAAGAGCAATAAACAATGCTTTAAGTGATGATAAGAAAATTTCATTAGATCCAGTTAAAGATGGAACATTTAATATTAAATTTAACCAGATAAATGCTGATGACGAAGTAGTAGCACTTAATGCAATTGACGTAAATCTTCTTACAGATACTTTTGTAACAAGCGATATTTTTACATCTGGTATTGCTAACGAGGCAACACCTAATCTAAGTAGAGAACAATTTTTAGCCCATGCTCAATTAAGAATCAATGAAGAATTAAATAGAGAAGCAGTTTCTGCAGATGAAAGCAGCGGTTCAGCATCAACTTTAGGTGTAAGTACTAAATTATTTGCAAGAAATATTGGTTCAGCAATATCCACAATACACAATAACACCGAGGCCTTTGACTTTGAATATTATAAAAATTCATCAGATCCTACTGCTGTTGACACAACTCATGCTTTAAATAAAAAGCACTTACTGTATTCATATTATAATGCATCTCCCACGTTAAAGGTATTTGATAATAAGATAAATGTAGCAGCTAATGGTTCTGGAAATACTGTAGTAAATGACTCATCAGGATTAAAAGTTTATTTGCAAGGAGGAGATTCTTCTTCTCTAGATCCTAATGATAGCACTACGTGGCCTACAAAAGTAACCTTAGCTGGAAGATTTACTGATACGTCCGGTACTAATAATACCTCTTTTGGTGAAACTAAGCTAGATGGACGAGAATTTACAGTATCTAGCGTAGCTAGAGATACAAATGGATATAAATACCTCTTATTATCAACCACGGATACAGATACAGTAAATATTACTGATACAGATATACAAGTTTTTCACACTGAGTCTTCAGATGTTGAAGCATTTTTTGAAGGAGGTACAAATGTATTTGACGGATCAACTTCTCATTTTGGAAGTAATAAAATTGTTTTAAGAGAAATTTTTAAACATTCCTATAAAAATACTGATGTTATAAATGAGAGCAGAGGATTTAAAGGAGGAGCTGTATCAGAAGTTACTTCAAATACGGCTTATACAGGTAATTTGACCGTTGCTGTAGATGGCACTTCGTATTCATTAACATCTTTGTCAGTCAGTGGCGCAACAAATGATTTAGTTGCTTCTTCTTTAGAAACAGCAATTAATGCTGCAATAGTTTCCGCTGATGCAACTAAAACTGATCAGGTTACAGTAGAGTGGACAGGAACAGAATATAGGGTAATGTCAAATTCTGGAACGTCAACCAGCGCAGTAGCCATAAGTTCTCCTACGAGTACTTTAGCAAATTTAAATTTAACAGGAACCAATAACTGGGTAGGGAATGATACTAGTACACTTTCTGCAGATGTTACTTCAGGAACTCTTAGCAAAGGTAATTCTTACATAGCTGGTACAACAGGAAATACTTTTACAATTACTGTAGGTGGTACAACTTCAGGAACAGTTACTCTTCCAGCAGCTACCTATGATACTAATGCAGATATAGCGACTGCATTACAAACTGCAATAAATGCAGATGCTACACTTTCTGGTGCTAGCGAGTCAGTAAGCGTAATGTGGACTGGTTCTGCATATGCTATCACCTCTTCTACAGGATCTATAACAGCTTTAACTATAGACTCAGGATTAGACTCTCACTTGAAACTAAGTACAAATTACGGAGCTGGAGACTCTTCAGGAGGAGCTGCTACAACCGGTTATGGAGGCATTTTCTCTAACTTTAAATCTAGTTTAAGTGCAGGAGATCTCAATGATATTGGACTAAATGCTACTGCAGATACTTTCTCAGCATTATCAATGGGAACCACAACTACAGATTGGGTAAATGAAAAAAAGCCTCCTGTAAAAATTGCATATGATGTAGAAAATCAAAATTTCACTTTTGAGGGTGATGGTTCTATAATCGGACCAAGTCAATCAAGTAAATTTTTCTCATTTTCTGTTTTTGGTCCTTCTACATCTACTAATAGTTTAGGTTTGAAGTCCTCTGCTAATGCTCCTACATCCTTAGTCGGTGGTGGTGAAAAATTAAGCGGTGAACCAGTCATTTTTAAAGGAACCAACGTTTCAACCAACCAAGCATACGGAGTTACTGTTTCCTATAATTCAAACCTGAATAGGTTTACAATAAACAGTGCAACAACTGGAGAGAAAATTTTAGCCGATGGCGCGGTTGGAGTAACTGAAACAACTACAGCTTCAAATATAGAAATTGGAAGGTTAGCTATAACTGCCGGCGGAGTAGCAACGGCTAATGACGGAGGTTTTGGTAGCACTAATGCTTTATTAGGGCTAGGAACAACAACTGCAGTTACTTCTACAGCCTCAGGTTCAGCAAGAGGTTTAGCTTCTCAACCAGCAGTATTGAATGGAAAGACTTCAAATGAAGATTTATCAAAAGAATTCTTCTTATCGGCTACTTCTCAAGAAAATGTATTTTTAATGAATGTTGACGGAGTAAGTTCACCGGTTACAGTTCCTGAGGGAACGTATACTGGCACTACTTTGGCAGCAGCTCTTCAACTTAGAATTAATCAGATGGAAAGTACAACAGGTAAAACTGTCAACGGTGTAAATGTAGCTTATGATCTTGCAAATAATAGACTTACTTTTACAACAGGTACAACTGGTCCAAAAAGTCAAATGTTTGTATCTGGTGCGGCGAGACTCGGTCTTGATAATCTAGATGTAGCATCAGGTTCAACCCCTGTTATTTTTGATCTACCTTCTTCTGCAGCAACAATAGATGGAAAAAATGCATATGTAAATGCAAATACAGAAATTGTTACGGTTGCACCAGAGGATATGTTTGATCCAGATGATGCGACTGTTAAAGCTTACACAAGAGTTTTCTTAAAGCCTGGAGAATTGACCTTTGATACTAAAGGTGCTTTAGTCAGCCCAACACAAAGAGTTGAATATAAAGGTGATTTTCCAGCTAATATTGATGCAGGAAAGGATGCTCTTTCTATTGATTTGGATTTAAGTTTTGCTGACTCAACACAGTTAGCTTCTCCTTTTTCAGTAACATCTGTTTCTCAAGATGGACAAACTGTAGGTAGATTAGATGGTTTAGATATTGATGCATCTGGTTTGGTAAGAGCCAACTATACTAATGGAGATAACGTAGCATTAGGAAGACTTGTAATATCTAACTTTAATAACCAAAATGGTTTAAAACAGATTGGTAATGCAACTTATGTTGAAACATCAATTTCTGGAACTGCAATAGTTGGAGAGGCAGGAGCCGATGGATTTGGAACTATTTTGTCTGGTTCATTGGAAAGATCTAACGTTGATATTACAGAAGAGTTGGTGAGTTTAATTACCGCACAAAGAAACTTCCAAGCTAATGCTAAGTCTATCGAGACAAACTCTACTATTACTCAAGCAATTATTAATATTAGAAGTTAAAAATAATTTGGAGAGATAATCTATGGACAGAATGATACATACAGCTTTAAATAGCTTAAAAATGATACTACAAAATCAGCAGATTACATCTCAAAATATATCAAATGCATCTGTTGTAGGATACAGAAAAGACTCTAACTCTGAATTTGGTACAGCATTTTTAAGCGGTGAAGATCAATTAAATTCAAGAGTATTTGCAACAAGGCAAATAGGAGTTTTTTCAAATCAACAAGGTGAGCTTGAGTCAACAGAAAACCCTCTAGACGTTGCAATAAAAGGTGACGGATTTTTTATAGTTCAACCTAAGATTGGTGACATTGCTCTATCTAGAAGAGGTGACTTTTCTATTGATCAAGAAGGACAACTAATTGACGGTGAAGGAAGTTTGGTATTGGGTAATGATTTACAGCCCGTTAATTTACCTGCTTTTAGAAAAATTGAAATTTCTAATGAAGGAGAAATTAGAATAAGTGCTTTAGAGGCTCCTATTGATGCTCCTCTTCAATTAATTGCTACTATTGGAACAAATAATGGTGAAGGATTACAGTTGCAAAAAGGACAAGATGGTTTTATAAGACCAACAGTAACTGAGGGTGCCGACGGTGAAGAAGATGCTGTCGCGATAGAATCTACAGCAGGAGTTAATATGGTTAATAGTTTTTTAGAAAAGTCAAATGTTAATCCTATAGAAGAACTGATTATGACCTTAGAACATCAAAGAAATTATGAGACTCACGTAAAATTTATAGATCTTGCAAAACAAATGGATGAAGGTGGAGCAAGTTTAATGAGAATTCCTGAATAGTCATAAAAAAATAATTAATTTAAGTTTATAAAAAAAATTATCACTTCATTGGCATATTCTTTGCAGAATATTTAATATATATTCTAGGAGGTAGACTTATGGGTACAAATTCAATGCATGTTGCTAAAACTGGCTTAAATGCTCAGCAAAGAAGAATGCAGGTAATTGCAAACAATTTAGCTAACGTTAATACAACAGGTTTTAAGAGAGAAAGAGTTAATTTTGAAACTCTCCTGTATCAAGTCTTAAGAAGCAGTGGAGAACAAACATCTGCAGACACTAATTTAACATCTGCTTTTTCAGTTGGAACTGGTGTTAGGATTGTAAATGCTGACAAATTATTTAGTCAAGGAAGTATAGTATCTACTGATAATGCCCTTGATTTAGCAATTGATGGAGCTGGATTCTTTCAGGTTTTGCTTCCTGATGGTAGGATAGGATTTACAAGAAATGGTACTTTCTCTAGAAATAATGAAGGAGCATTGACTACATCAAGCGGTTTTGTAATTCAGCCTGAGGTAGTAATACCTGAAGATGCTCAGGAAATTAACGTATCCTCAGATGGAGTTGTATCAGTACAGCTTCCAGGAGCAGTTGAACAAGAGGAAGTTGGACAAATAGAATTAGCAGAGTTTCAAAATAGAAATGGATTACAACCTATAGGAGAAAGCTTTTTTGTTGAGACACCAGCTAGTGGCGAGGCAATAGTAGCTAACCCTTTGGAAGGGAGCTTTGGTAAAATTGTACAAGGTGCCTTAGAAAGTTCAAATGTAAGCGTAGTAAAAGAATTAGTAGATATGATTGAAACTCAAAGAGCATACGAAGTAAATTCCAAAGCAATTTCTTCAGTTGATGAAATGCTAAGATTCATATCTAATAATCTCTAGGATATCAAAATGAAATATTTTCATTATATTTATGTTTTATCTTTAACGCTTGTATTACAGGGATGTTCAACTTATGTTGAAAACAAAAAAGCAGAAGAATTTGTTCCAATACATCAAGAAATTTCCTTTGCAGAAAAAGATAATAATGTAGATGGTGCAATTTATAATGATAAAAGTTCAGGATTTTTTGCCAGTGATAGAAGGGCAAAAAATATAGGTGATATTTTAACTATTACACTTAACGAGTCATTAAGTGCAAGTAAATCAACAACAAATACGACATCAAAAGCTGACACATTTGGAGTAACTTTGCCGCCTTTATTTTCAAATGGAGCTGCTACAAAATCGGTAGCTAATCAATTAGATAATAAGCTAGGAATAGGAAATGGTGGTGTTGATAGCGCAGATTTTACTGCAGGAGCAAATCAATCATTTTCAGGTGCTGGTACTGCCGCACAATCTAACACTTTAACTGGAAGTATGACAGTTACAGTCATAAGAGTATATCCAAACGGAAATTTAGAGGTAAAAGGACAAAAAAAGTTAATCTTAAATGACGGCAGCGAATATTTAAGGCTGAGTGGCATAGTTAGACCGGAAGATATCTCAGCAAATAATACAATTTCCTCCTCAAACATTGCAGATGCACAAATTACTTATACGAATGCTGGAGTTTACGCAACCTCTACCAAGCCAGGATGGTTAAGTAAAATATTTAGAGAGATAACACCATTTTAGTGAGGATGATTTGTATAAAATAATTATTTTATTAGTTTTTCTATTTAATTTTTTGACTCAGCTATTATTTGCTGACAGATTAAAGGATCTAGTATCTATAGCAGGAATAAGAACAAATCAGCTTTTAGGTTATGGTATTGTAATAGGATTAAATGGTACTGGAGATAGCACAACAAATCTAACACTACAAAGCATTCAATCGTTAATATCACAATTTGATATTGTGGTAAGCACCTCTGATCTTACCGCAAAAAATGCTGCTGCGGTAATGGTTACAGCAGATCTTCCAGCTTTTTCTAAGCCTGGACAGACTTTAGACGTAACTGTTTCTGCAATAGGAAAAGCGAAATCCTTAAGAGGTGGAACTTTATTAATGACTCCTCTTAAAGGAGCCGATGGTGAACTTTATGCAATTGCTCAGGGAAATTTAGCTGTTGGAGGATTGGGAGTAGAAGGAGCAGATGGTTCCAGTGTTTCGGTTAATATCCCTACAGTAGGCCGTATTCCCAAAGGAGCTACAGTCGAAAAAATGGTAGAGTCACCGTTTATAAGAGCTAATAATTTAGTTTTGAATTTACATCAAGGTGACTTTAGTACTGCTAATATAATATCAGAAAAGATAAATGAAATCTTTGGGCCAGAAGTAGCTACGCCTTTAGATGCTACATCTATTAAAGTAAGGTCACCAGAAGATCCTGCACAAAAAGTTTCTTTTGTGAGTTTATTGGAAAATATTGAAATTGAACCAGCTAGGCCTAAAGCTAAAGTTGTCGTAAATGCGAGAACAGGCACAATTGTTATTGGAGGCGATGTAAAAGTTACACCTACTGCAGTTACGCATGGAAAATTAACAGTAAATATTCAAGAAGATACAGCAGTTGTTAGCGAAGCGCAAGGAGCTATGCAAAATGCAAATTCAACAGTTGCAGGTACAGCTGCTACCACAGCAGCAGATACACAAATAGGAATAGAAGAAGAAAATGCTAGAGCATTTGTTTTTGATACCGGCACATCTCTTACAGAAATAGTAGATGCAATTAATAATGTTGGGGCAAGTGCAGCTGATTTGGTCGCTATTTTGGAGGCGCTGAGAGAGGCAGGCTCTTTAAGGGCAGAACTTATAATTATTTAAGGCTAGTAAAGTGAATGGTATTGGAAAATTAACAAAAAGCTATGATTTAAAATTTCTTTTAAATAGTAATAATAAAAAAGATATTGATAAAGACCTTAAAGAAGTAGCTGAAGAATTTGAGTCATTATTTTTAAACGAAATGCTCAAAAGAGCGCATGCTGCTAAACTCGCAAAAACAATATTATCAAATGAAGCGCAAGAGACTTATACGTCAATGCTGAATCAGGAAAGAGCAAAAGCTATAGCAAAAAGTAAGAGTTTTGGAATTGCAGAGGCACTGGTAAATCAATTTACTTCAAAGAAAAAAAAAGAAAGTAAATTCTCTAATACCTTAAATGTAGAAGAATGAAATGGGAAGCTTATTTGAAATAGCTAAAAGTGGAATACAAGCTTACAGACAAGCTTTAGCAGTAACTGGACAAAATATTGCAAATGTAAATACGGAGGGATATTCTAAAAGAGATGTAGCATTAGAAGAAATAGGAGGAGTTCAGGGAGGAGTTACTGATGTTTCAGATCAATCAGGTCTAGGTGTACGTGTAGATGAAATTAGAAGATCTTTTAATGAGTATATTACAGAGAGACTTAGATCAGCACATTCCTCGTATGAACAAATAAAACAGTTTTCGACTGAAGTAAATATTCTTGAAAATGATTTATTACCGGAGGGTAGTGATTTAAGTACTTTTATAGGTAAGTTTTTTAGTTCATTACAAGAAATAGGAGCAGCACCCGAAGATTCTGCTCCAAGAACAGTAGCAATGGAAGCTGGTAAAGATTTATCAAACGCTTTCAATGATAACTCTGCTAGATTAAATCAAACACAGAGAGGTGCCTTTACTCAAACCAACCTAGTTTTGGATAAAGTAAATTTATTATCTACAGAATTAGAAAACGTAAATGCTAAGTTAAAAAGTGCTGGAGCAACTACTAAAGCAAATGATTTATTAGATACTAGAGACCTATTATTAGAACAATTATCAAAAGAGATAGAGTTCACCACGACTTATGGAGATAGGGGTGATGTAACTATTAGGTTAGGAAACTCAGGACAAGGACCTGTTTTAGTATCCCCAAATAATAGTTTTAAATTACGAGCTAAAGTTACAGAGAATTCTGATTTTAGGTATGCTTTTGAAACTACAGTGAATAATATAAGCATATTTATAGTTGATGGTGTTGAAGAAAAGTCAACTACTCAAATAACCGGGGGTAAGCTTGCAGGATTAGTAAATTTTTATGCCTATGTACAAGAGGTAAGATCATCAATCGACGATATTGCCTTTAGATTAGCAAAAGATTTTAATGAGGTACAAAAAAATGGTAAAGATCTAACTGGAGAGGTCGGTGAAGATATGTTCATGTTAGGTCTACCAGAAATAGAAAGAAATTTAATTGCAGGTTCTGATATACAGGTTTCATTAGATCAGAAATTATCTGTTGTAAATCTGAAGAAGGACGTAGAGTTTAATTTTGATGGAACAAAGTGGACTGATAATAATAACAAAGTTTATAAAGAAGATACTATAGATTTTGAGGGATTGACAATGACAATTTCTGGAACTCCTGTGAAAGGAGATAGTTTTAAATTGTTAGCTACTGAAAATTTATCCAGTTCTCTCAAGTTTAATCTTAAAAGTGGAAATGAGTTTGCTGCGTCAGCATTCAAGTTGGCTGAAAGTAATACAAATAATTTAGGAACTGGAGAACTGAATATAGAGAGCACTTACAAAGTTCCAGAAAGCGGCATAGCAAAATTAGAAAGTATTTTTGCTAATAGTGAAAATTCTCTTTTAGGAACAAGTTTTTTAAAAGAAGGAGTTGTTGCCTCAATTGGAAAAAATATTAGTGAGTTATCATTAAAATCCTTTGGATTACAATCTCAGGCACAATTTGTAATAACCGATGAAGATGCTAAAACAATAAATTCTTTTTCATTGGCACTTGCTGACGGTAACACAGTATCCGTAACATTTGGTACTAACGATAAAGGTCATAAAGTTCTATCAGTAAAAGATTTGGCCGATATATTAAATTCAGGAATATCTCCTGGAGGTACAAGTTTTTCATTTTCATCCTATGGACTAGTAGCTTCAGGATCCAATGGAGCATTAACAATTGCAAGTGGAGAGCAAAATTTTACTTCATCAAGTATTTCTACCCGATCTTCAGGAACTATAAATGCTATTGTATCAAATCCTACTGCAAGCGAAAAAGAAGCTTCAAATATACAAATTTTTACGAGAGAGGGAAAGCACATTGCAGGAGTTCCTTTAAAAGTACAAGATTATGCTGCTCTAATTACTGAGGATAACGGTTTTTTTTCCGATGCTGTTTATAATGCGGAATACATTAATCAAGATTACAGGAATATTGACATAGAAGCTACAAATGTTGACTCTGATTTTATTTTGATCACAGGACATTCAGCATCAAGGAGTTCAAACCCTGTTTCTGCTCAAACAATAAGTGTAGATACTTTTAATGATGGAATAATTGATAAAACTTTATCAATTCCTGTGAGCTCTTCTTCAGAATTTACTTTAAAAGAGTTCAAGGAAAATGCTTCAAAAACAGGAATAGCTGCAGATGCGGTTACGAGAGTTTCTTTGGATCCGATTGATGTTGTAGTGAGTGGAACAGCCTCAATGTCAATAGCAGCAGGGGTAAGAGATGCTGTTTCAGTTTCTGCCACTATCTTGCCAGATGATTTGAGTAATTTAGTAACAGAGCTAAATAAAGTAGCAGAAATCACTGGGGTTACTGCTGTTCTTACTTCAGATAAAAAGAGAATTATCCTTGAAAATAGTGATGCAGAAGATATTTTAATAACAAATTTTAATACTCCTAATAGCACAACTGCAACAGTCTTAGATCAATATTATGCCGCTACCTCCTCTTCTATATCTCTAAGCTCAGCTACTGGAAGTAACTCAGCTGTATTCACTGGCGCGATAAGATTATCTTCAGCGGTTGATTTTGCTTTAACAAGTTCTGATGGCAGTTCTAATTTAACTGGAGATGCGTTAAGAAAAGGTTTTGATAATGCCCGCGGTATTTTTGAATGGTCAGATACAGGAGAAACTTTAACCATAGACCATTTAAGTTTTGGTACAGCTGATAAAACAGCTTCATCTAATGATGGAACATTTGCATCAAAGGGCACTGGAGTAGTACATTTCAAATTACCTGCAGTAGATGGATCTTCGGTTTTCATGTCTCAGGTAAACTTAGATAATCTAGAGACCATAACAAGTGAAAAAGTTTTAAAGGCCCATTTAAAAGATATAAGGGATGAGGCTCCCGATATAAGAGTAGTAGGTAATGTTATAAATACACTTCCCAGTAATGGTACTAAATTGTCAATTGAGTTTGAAGACCAGACATATACTCTGGAGACAAAAGAAAGCCAGGTTACAATTACTGGGGGCGAAGAAGGAAGACTTAACGGTTTTTTCACACCTGTTTCTGGTTGGTCAGGAGCAAACACTGATGAAATAACCTCTGAGAATTCTTTAGTAGTATCAAGTGGAAATACCTTAACAATTTCTGTAGACGGAACTGCCTCAGGAACTATTACTTTACCTGCAGGAACCTATTCATCTAATTCTGCAGTTGCATCTGCATTACAAACTGCCATTAATTCAGACTCTACTTTAAGTTCGGCCAGTAAATCAGTCAGCGTTAAATGGACTGGCACTAAATATGAAATTGTTTCTAATACTGGAAGGCAAACTTATAGTATTACTGACACTACTGTCGCAAGTGTTAAAGTAACTGCTATCGATAATACTATAGAAAGTAATTTAAAATTAAGTACAACAAACGGAGGAAAAGAATCTATAAATGGTTATCAACTTGGAATAGTTGGTGCTGGCTCTCTTTCTGCAAGCAAAATCACTTTTCCTAGTAATTCTCAAAATACTACTTCTAAAACAATACTCGGACTAGATGATGCTGTAAGTAATATTGAAGGAAAGGCTGTTACCAATAACCCTACAAATAGAGATTATTTTGATATTAAAGTTAAAACAGGTTCCTGGACAAGTGGAATTGTATCAGATTTAAGTTCAGCTTCTATTACGCTTTCAGGAACTAATACCATTGAACTAAAGGTTGATGATGTAGCATCGGGAACTATTACTGTTCCAAATGCTACTTACAGCACAAATGCAAATTTTGCTGCTGAACTAGAAGAAGCAATAAACAAAGATAGTACTTTGCTAACAGCAGGAAAATCAGTAAGTGTGTTGTATCAAGGAACTAGTGGCGGCTATCAAATAGTTTCAAACAATTCTACTACTTCAGCCTCTGTGGAAGTTACAGCAGTAAGTACAGATTTGGAAACGCATACTAAGTTCACTGAAGTAAATGGAGGCATAAAGTCTAATTCTAGTAAATATAGGGTCAAATATACTGATGCAGCCTGGCTTGGAGGGGCAGCAAGTATTGCAACTTCTTCATCCGCGGTATCTATTCCTAACACTAGTAGTATAACGTTCCAGGTAAAAGTAGATGGAGTTGATTCAGGTACAATAAGCTTAACAGGCGGAGCAACTTATTACTCAAATGTTGATATAGCAAGAGTTTTAGAACAAAATATTAATGCTGACTCAAATCTTTCAACAGCAGGAGTTAGCGTAGAAGT
>MDTC01076570.1_pt1 | contig 15013 bp, 13 predicted proteins | sample 811181 | NCBI WGS metagenome assembly MDTC01 (sample SAMN05326644, study PRJNA326480) | marine metagenome | isolation source: seawater | place: Pacific Ocean: North | collected 2011 | reverse complement strand
GCCAAAATGTTAAAAGAGCTTGGCCTGAAATCAGATGCGTCTTCGATAGCACAACATTACGGTGAAATTCTCGATGGCTTTGTGATTGATACGAAAGATCGCAGCCTAGGGAAGCAAATAAGAAGGAAAGGACACAAGGTTTTTGTTACTCAAACCATAATGAAATCGCTTGATGATAAAGTGAATTTGGCTAATGATATTTTGGATTTCGCAGCAGATATTTCTTTGTGAACGGTGACTGTGACAACCTCAAATGCTCTGCTATAACTGTTACATAATTTAAAACCTTCTGCTTAATGAGGAGAGTTCAATGTGGGCCGTCCTGCCCGCGAAAGACTTTCGCAATGCCAAAAAGAGACTGTCCCCTGCTTTGACTCCGCAGGAACGTCAATCTCTTTTCGCCGTTATGCTAGAGGATGTTCTAGAGGCCGCCGTCAACGCACCTTCTCTGGATGGAGTAATGATAGTAACTCGGGACCCCCAAGCTGCAAGCTTAGCGCGCAAATATAACGTAGAAGTTAACAATGAACCAACTAATGATGGGCAAAGTGCAGCGGTAACACGTGCTGCTTACCAATTAAATCAAACAAGAAGAGATGGTATCCTAACGCTGCCCGGCGACACCCCAAATCTACGATCGAGCGAGATCGAGGCTATAATCGCCAGGCACCCACCAGCTCCAGCTATGAGCATTGTTCCATCCCATGACAAACTTGGCTCAAATTGTATTGCCTTAACCCCACCAGACCTAATACCTTTCCATTTTGGACATGAGAGCTTTCAACCCCATCTCGATGAAGCAGCAAAACGTCAAATCGAACCAGTAGTCCACCTCGATCTTCCGGGCATAGGGCTCGACATAGACACACCAGCAGATCTAGTGAGGTTTTTAAAAGAGGGCGGAAAAACACGGACACACCAATACCTTCGGGCAAGCGGGATTGCCGAAATCTTTCTCTCAAAACAGCATATACCAGGCATTGGATGATGAAATTGCAAGATCTTTTAACAAAAAGTTTAGACGAACTAATGGCGTCTGCAAGCGCCAAACGCGATGAACAGTATGGAAATATAATTAGCTATTCACGCAAAGTTTTTATTCCCCTCACAACCCTTTGCCGTGACGTTTGTCATTACTGCACTTTCGCAAAACCTCCTCAGAAAGGGTGCCGAGCCTATCTAGATTCTCACGAGGTTTTGGCTATTGCCGAAGCCGGAAAAGACTCTGGCTGTAAAGAGGCCTTATTTACTCTCGGTGACAAACCAGAGGCTCGCTACCGTACTGCGCGAGAAGAACTATCTCTACTCGGTCATGAAACTACATTGTCATATTTATCGGAAATGGCAGCACTTGTATTTGAAAAGACTGGCCTGTTACCACATCTCAATCCGGGAGTTATGTCCAAAAAGGAAGTTTCCGATTTACGAGAGGTTTCAGTATCGCAAGGTATAATGCTCGAAAGCACATCTAAGCGCCTTTGCCAAAAGGGCGGGCCTCACTATGGCTCACCCGACAAGGAACCTTCAGCGCGGTTAATGACGATTGATGTGGCCGGCGCGCTATCCGTTCCCTTTACATCTGGTCTTCTAATCGGAATAGGGGAGACTAAAGCGGAGCGGATAGAAACATTGGTTGCACTTCGTGATGCCCATACAAAACACAGTCATATTCAAGAAGTAATTATTCAAAACTTCCGCGCTAAACCCAATACAAAGATGGCGCAAGCTCAAAACCCTGGACTAGAAGAGTTACTTTGGACTATTGCAGTTGCCCGCTTAATTTTACCCTCCTCAATCAACATACAGGTTCCACCCAATTTGAATGACGGAGTACTACCTCAACTGATCGCAGCTGGTATAAATGATTGGGGAGGTGTTTCACCTGTAACGCCAGATCACGTCAACCCAGAGGCTCCTTGGCCACACCTAGATAAATTAGCAAGTGAAACTGCTCATGACGGAAAGCAATTGACTGAACGACTTGCTGTCTATCCCCACTATGCTCAAAATATCGATGCTTGGGCGGCCCCTACCATCGCGTCTGCAGTGAGACAAAAAAGTGATAGTGAGGGATATGCCCGGTGTGAGGATTGGACCCCGGGCTCAGACATCCCTGTGCCTATTTTGAAGAAAAAAGGGCCTTGCGACCATGCACTACTTCAAACCCTAAAGAAAGCTCAGGCTGGTCATCGCCTTTGCGAGCAAGAGATAGCGCATTTATTCTCGGCACGTGGTGGCAATTTTAGGAAAGTTTGCGAGACTGCCGATGATATTCGACGTGAGACAGTCGGTAACGATATTACTTATGTAGTTAATCGCAACATAAACTATACAAATGTTTGCTCCTATCGTTGCCAATTCTGTGCGTTCTCCAAAGGTAAGCTCAGCGAGAATCTCCGCGGTCGACCGTATGTTCTTGATCTTGATGAGGTGGCTCGGAGGGCAAAAGAAGCGTGGGAAAGAGGCGCGACAGAGATTTGTATGCAGGGTGGTATTCATCCACAATATACCGGCGACACATATGTAGAGCTCGTCAAAACCGTGCGTACAGCGGCACCAGGCCTTCACATTCATGCTTTCACTCCGCTTGAGATAAGGCAGGGCGCCAGAACACTCGGTCTTTCCATACGTAATTTTCTCATCAAACTACAGGCAGCGGGACTTGGGACCTTGCCTGGAACCGCAGCAGAGATTCTCGACGATGACGTGCGTGCAGTCATCTGTCCAGACAAGCTATCCTCCTCCGAGTGGCTTGACGTAATGAAAATGGCTCATGAGCTTGGGTTAAAGACCACCGCCACAATTATGTTTGGGCATGTTGACAAGCCACTTCATTGGGCGCGTCACCTGAGAAAAATCCGAGACCTTCAAGAATTAACTAACGGATTTACAGAGTTAGTCCCTCTTCCCTTTGTACCTATGGAAGCACCAATCTATTTAAAAGGCCAGGCCCGATTCGGACCCACTTATCGCGAATCTATTTTAATGCACGCCGTGTCACGAATTGTCTTGCACCCGGTCATTTCCAATATTCAAGCCTCTTGGGTTAAGATGGGAATTGATGGCATGAAAGATTGTTTAGAATCGGGCGCCAACGATGCCGGCGGCACACTTATGAACGAAACTATCACACGAGCTGCTGGCGCCCAGCATGGACAGGAAATGCCAACATCTCAGATGGTAGATATTATTATAGGATTGGGACGGAGTGCTAGACAACGAACAACGCTTTACGAGACAGCCGATGCGAAAAGAGTTGCTGCAGCCAAATATGCCAAACCGCTAACGACGGTAGTTAACACCCCGGCCGCAAATTATTCCCGCCAAAGTTCAACAGCTTTAACAGCGGCGGAGTAACTTATGCACCAGCCACTTTTGGCATAACCTGCTCTGCAAAAAGATGCATTGATTCTAACATCTGATTTTGGGGCATGCCCACACCTTGCATTCCCAAAACCATATGAGTTACGCCAAGCCGTTTCTCATAACTAATGATCTGTTCTGCAACTTCATCTGGTGAACCGAATAAAAAACGGTCTTTGGTTAACTCATCAAAATCAAGGTCTAAATTATCATCGCCCTTGGGCATTGCTTTATCTTGCCCCCATTGATGGTATACTTTGTACTTTTCTTCGAGATATGGGCGCGCAATTTCCTTTGCTTTATCGCGGGTCTCAGCAACAAAAATTTCACGCATCATCGGAAGCTCGTCAGGAAAGGGTTTCCCAAATTCATCCAATGCTCTCTTGTATATCTCGAGCTGCCGTTCAATTGTATCCATCCGTTGATGCGGGTTTATGAACCAGGTATCAACGATCTCTGCAGCACGTCGTACCGCAGCATCTGCATTGGCCCCCATCCACAAGGGAGGATGGGGCTTTTGCATTGGTTTCAGAGACAATGTGGTGTCAGAAAGCTCAAAGTGAGAGCCCTTCATATTGACATGGTCTTCAGTCCACAATTTTTTAATAGCCTCTAAATTTTCAATTAGCCGCGGCACGCGTTCCTTAGTTGTTGTTCCAAAGCCTCGAAATTCAACCTCACGGTATCCTAGACCACAGCCAAAAACTAGTCTGCCGCCTGACATTACATCCATTGATGAGAGTTGCTCTGCTATATCCAATGGCTTGTGTAAAGATAGAAGAATAATACCCGTAATTAAACGCATACGTTTTGTCTCGGCCATGGCGCGCGACAAGAAGGGTATCAACTGAAACTGTTGCAAAGGATAACCAGCATAATGCATGCCCGATATTAAATCATCAAAACCAAGCTGCTCGGCCATCCGAACCTGTTCCATAAGTTCCTCGAACCGGGCATTCATATTAGATTCTTTCGCACGGTACTGACCGCGGATAAATAGGCCGTACTTCATTTTTTTCTCCTAAAGTCCTTGCCTCACTTTTGGCATTACATCTTTGGCAAACATCTCGATATTTTCCATGACCATACTGTGTGGCATGCCAGGCCATTGGCATGATGTTATAAAATTGTTGGTCCCAAGCAACCTACAATAATCTATTATTTCTTCTACAACTTCATCCGCATTTCCAAAGATGAAACGATTCTGCAATAAGTCGTCAAATGCTAGCCCGAGGGTATCACCTTGGGGCATCGGCTCGGACTGACCCCATGCATGATAGGTTGAATATTTAAGGCCCAAATAAGGCCTAACCGCTTCGATAGCAGCCTCGCGAGAGTCTGCTATATACACCTCACGCCTTAATGGCCATTCAGTCGGAAATGGTTTTTTATATTTTTCTAAACAACGCTTGTAAAATTCGACCTGTCTGTACAATGTATCTTTACGATGATGCGCGCTAATATACCAAGCATCACCAATCCTTGCTGCCCGATCTACTGCTACATCAGCATTTGCGCCAATCCAAATTGGGGGATGGGGCTTTTGCACACATGGCATGGAGACTGAGGCATTATCGAGTTCAAAGTAGTCGCCCTTCATATTTACTCTGTCCTCAGTCCACAAACGTCGAATAGCTTTCAGATTTTGTTCGAACCTCTTAACACCTGTGCCTTTCTTTATGTTGAAAGCCTTATACTCCACATCACGATAACCGAGCGCAGCACCAAAGACGAGCTTCCCGCCTGACATTACATCCATGGTCGCAAAATACTCTGCTATCTCAAGTGGCTTATGAAGTGCCAGCAATACAATTCCCGCAATCAACCGCATATCGGGAGCGTCAGCCATCAACCTGCAGAGCAGTGGTAACTGCTGAAATTCATAAAACGGGTCACTAGAATAATGATTACCCTTTGCAAACGAATCATAGCCTAGGGCATTTAAAAGCTGCACCTGCTGGAGAAGTTCCTCAAAACGAGTAGGCATATCTTCGGTTCGAGTATACTGGCACCGCGTCATGTAGCCAAACTCGATCTTTCCCATCTTTAATACCCCTAAGCCGCGCGAACTTTGGGCATTACCTCCTCGGCAACGAGTGAGAGTGTGTCAAGTACCTGACCCTGCGGCATGCCTACCCCTTGCACACTCATAATAATATGGTTGACCCCGAGTTCTCTGTTGTATCTTACGTACTCTTCCGCAACTTCATCTGGGTCACCAACTATAAACCTGTCTCTAGCAAGCTCTGCGTATTCCTGTGTTATGTCACGATCCTCTGCTGGCATCGCCTTATCCTGGCCCCACGTTTTATATGCATCGTACATTCCCTTGATGTAAGGCGCAGCCAGTTCTACTGCCTCATCATGCGTGGGAGCACAAAATACCTCTCGACGTATTGGAAGCTCTTGCGGAAAAGGTTTGTTATATTTTTCCAATTCTTCTCTATAAAGATCCATTTGACGGAGTAATGTTTCTACTTTTTGATGCGGGTTTAGATACCAGCAATCACCAAGCCGGGCCGCACGTCGAATTGCTACATCAGCGTTCGCCCCAATCCAGATGGGCGGATGTGGGTCCTGCTGCAAAGGCACTGAAATTCGTGCCTCGTCGAGCTCAAAGTTAGTGCCCTTCATAGAAACTTTTTCATCTGTCCAAAGCCTGCGTACCGCCTCAAGGTTTTCCTCAAATCGGGTCACGCCAGTACCCTTTTCTACGCCAAACGCCTTATATTCGACCTCGCGATATCCCAGTGCGCAACCAAAAATCATGCGCCCTCCACTCATAAGATCCATAGTTGCGAAATAATCTGCCACTTCCATGGGATTATGTAGGGCTAACAGTACAATACCGGCGTTCAGGCGTACGTTCGGCGCCTCTGACATAATTCGGCAAAGAAAAGGTATCTGTGTCATTTCCTGGTGGGGATAGGTTGAAAAGTGCGAGCCCTTGGTAATACAGTCATAACCCAATTTATCGATCAAACGAGCTTGCTCCATCAGCTCATTGAATCGCACTTTCATGTCGTCATCCCAGTCAAAAAGGCCGCGCAACATGACACCAAATTGCATATCCATTTAATATCTCCAGTTCATGCGTTTTTCAGGTTGGGCAAAACTTCTTCGCCTAACATATAAAGGGCCTCCAATACCTGGCTCTGGGGCATGCCAGCACCCTGCACACTTGCAATAATATGATTGACCCCCAAAGTCTCATGCAAGTCTAGCAACTGTTCGCAAACTTCTGCAGGCGACCCAAGTACGAAACGATCATCTAATAATTCTTCCCAATCCAGATCCAGATTATTATCACCTTCAGGCATAACCGTATCCTGCCCCCATGAATGATAAACCTTGTATTTTAATCCAATGGCTGGCTTAGCTAATTCAATAGCTTTTTCACGCGTCTCAGCCACAAATACCTCCTTACGCATCGGAAATTCTTTTGGAAAGGGTCTATCTGCCGCGTCTAAAGCACGCTTATAAACTTCAAGTTGACGATATAGTGTTTCATTACGGCTGTGGGGGTTTACATACCAACAATCACCAATTTGTGCTGCACGTTCAATTGCCGGGTCGGCGTTAGCACCAATCCAGATGGGAGGACGCGGCTTTTGGAGTGGCTTAATTGAGCAAGATGCTTCATCAAGTTCGAAAAAGCTTCCTTTCATGGTCACCTTGTCCTCCGTCCAAAGTCTTTTGATCGCCTCAATATTTTCAGTAAACCGTCGAACAATTTCCTTTTTTTGTACGCCGAACGCTTTAAGTTCGACCTCGCGGTAACCAAGCGCAGCACCAAAAATAATTCTCCCGCCAGATAACACATCCATGGTCGCTACCAACTCAGCGTAGTCTAGCGGTTTATGTAAGGCTAATAATACTATCCCCATATTAAGGCGCATTTTTTTCGTTTCTGCCATAACTCGAGACAGATAAGGGACCATCTGAATATCTTGGAGTGGCCAGCTAGAATAGTGCATACCCTTCGTGATGCACGAGAAACCTAGTTTATCCGCTAGGCGTATTTGTTCGAACATTTCCTCGAACCGGAGTTGCATATCATCCCCTTGTGGAAACTGTCCGCGTGTCATCAGACCTAATTGAATATCAGCCATTATTCATCCGTATAAAAGTTAAGCAGCGTGAAGAGTGCTTCACATGCCCTCGCGCACTTTTGGGAAAACCTCTTCCGCTAATAACTGAATTGTTTCCATCGCCAAGGATTGCGGCATGCCAGGCCATTGAACACTAAAAACATGGTGGTTTATTCCAGTTTCGTGGCTGTATTTTATAATTTGTTCTGCCACTTCATCTGGTCCCCCAAGAAAAAAACGATCCTTGATCAAGTCATCAAAATCAACATCGAAATTATTATCTCCTTCCGGCATAACTTTGTCCTGACCCCATGCATGATAAACTTCGTATTTTTTAGCAAGGTAGGGCTTGCATAGCCTAATAGCTTCCTCTCGCGAGGCTGCCACAAAACATTCCCGCCGACCGGGAAATTCCGTGGGAAACGGCTTATCTAACTTTTCTAATGCCCTCTTATAAACATCGATCTGATTGCGAATTGTATCAACACGATTGTGCGGGTTGACATACCAACAATCCCCTATCCGCGCCGCTCTCTCGATAGCAGGATCAGCATTGGCGCCAATCCAAACTGGGGGATGCGGCCGCTGAATAGGTTTGACTGAGCAGGAAGCATCAAGCAATTCAAAAAATGTTCCATCCATAGAAACTGAGTCTTCCGTCCAAAGTCGCTTAATGGCATCCACATTCTCTGTCAATCGCCGAACTATCTCCTTACGTTTTACTCCGAAAGCAGCAAGCTCAACTTCCCGGTAACCCAGAGCTGCGCCAAAAATAACGCGCCCATTTGTCATGACATCTAGTGATGCAAGTTGTTCTGCAATTTCCAGCGGCTTATGTAGGGCAAGAAGTATGATGCCAAAGTTATGACGCAGGTTTTTTGTTTCCGCTGCCATACGTGAATGGAACACCATCTGATTGAAAACCTGCATGGGTGATGACGAGTAATGCATGCCCTTCGTCAATGAGGCGAAACCCAGCTTATCGATCAGACGTACTTGCTCCACCATTTCATCAAACCGTTTCCTCATGTCCTCTTCTTGAGGAAACTGCCCTCTGATCATTAACCCAAATTGCATATCTGACATAGTCTACCCTTCTTTGATACCGTGCTTGACAAGTTCCGCTTGAAGCTTGCCGCTTGCGGCGAGAACAAACATTTTAAGATCTGATAACGCTGCCCACACAGCGTGTGAGCCAACCAATGCTTTATTACCTTCAATTAATGGATGGCTCGCAACCGCAATACTGTAGCCTAAAAAGATTCCCAACGGTACTAGCCACCAAACTCCAAACACTATGGCCCCCAAAGCGCAACCTATTCCCACGACAGTTGCAACGTAGTGACAAAACCTTGTTGCTGGTTTTTGATGCGCCCGCAAATAAATTGGCCAAAATTCATTAAATGATTTGTATTCTTGGGACATAATCGGCCTTCGTGGAAACAAAAAACTAATCGCGCCTAAACCTGTGGATTGTTCACACTAAAGCATGGAATGCAACATCGCAAAATATTACATCGATAATTTCGGCATTACACGACGCGCATAGCCTGCATCTGAAAGCCAGGTGACCTCATCACGCAAAGATTCGATGATTGGCCTTTGCGGAATACCGAGCTCTTTGATTGCCTTTGAGCTGTCTAATGCCGCCTCAGTGCTAGCAAGTCTAACACCAGTAACTGGCGCAGTGGGTGCTCGTCGGGTTACCCAATTGGAAATTATTTCGTCAACACACGCTGCGCCAAAGGCCATCCAATAAGGTACCCGACGCTTTGGCATCTCAAGGCCAGTGATTTCCTCTAAAAGTTCTAAGACTGCACTCAAACGTATATTTTCGTTTCCTAGAATATAGCGCTCCCCCACCCGCCCTTTTTCGGCCGCGAGGATATGTCCCCGGGCGATATCACGAACATCATTAATGTTTAGCAGACATTCTAAGTATGCAGGATGGCAACCATTCAAAAAGCCTAAAATCATACGAGTCGGTGGAGTGATTTTATAATCTCCCGGACCAACAGGCAGTGTAGGATTTACAATCACAACTGGCTGCCCATCTCGTGCAGCTTCACGGGCTGCTTGCTCGGCAAAAAATTTGGACCGACAATATGGCCCCGGCATATCGCTCGGAGCCCGTTCAATAGTCTCGTCGATAACTGAGCCAGGATCTGGTTTACGCCCTATCAAAATTGACTCTGTTGAGGTAAATATAATCTTCTCGAGATCAAACCGCGCTGCTGCTCGTAAAACAATCTCAGTGCCGTGGAAATTTGTCTCTGCAAAATGGGATCTATTCGGCGCCCAAAGGTTTGGGTCTCCAGCAACGTGGTACAGAATATCGATGCCAGCAAGTGCTCTTCTCACACAATCTTCATCTAAAATAGAACCCTTTAAAATCTCAACTTCGTTTGCAAAATTGCCACAAGGCTGAAGATCGAGCACTCGCACCCGACAACCATCGGTCAGCAGTTGTTCGACCAAATGGCGGCCTATGAACCCTGCTCCGCCAGTGACCAGACAAGCTTTCTGGCTTGCCATGCGTTATGCCCCCAACAAAAATGGAAAACTAATCTAATCCCAATTCTTTGGCACATCCAAATTCGATTGCGAGCCCAGTCAATTTTTCCCACGTCGAATCCTCAACAAAAATGCCATCTTTCAACCTTTTTTCAGTCTTGAGGTGCTCAGGTTCTCCGGGATAATAGACACGATCGTACCCCGGCTGAGGAGGTGTAGTATTCAAGTAGTGCGCAAACTCAGTAACCTCATTTTTAAAGGTCTCAAGATCCCGAAACGCAGCAACGTTAAAACAGGACATGAAAACACCATCGTTGTGACGGCCAGAGGGATCAATCCCAAAACCCAGTCCTGGCAGCACTCCGGACATCAACTCGATCATGGCAGAAAGAGCATAACCTTTATAACCCTCCGCTCCTCCGAGCGGAAGAATAGCCCCGCCTGCTCGCTGCTTGGCAGGATCAGTGGTTGGGTTTCCATCACTATCGATAAGCCAACCCTCAGGAACCTGTTCACCACGGCTCAAAGCCACTTCTAATTTACCGGACGCTCCTGCGCTAGTTGCAAAGTCAAAAAAGAACGGACCATCCAAATTAGATGGCATGGCTATGCAAAGCGGGTTAGTTCCAAGCCTCGTCTCGCGTCCGCCAAATGGCGCTACAGCCTTATTCGATCGGCCTGAGTCCGCCGTCATAATACTGATCATGCCTTCCTTAATTGCCATCAAAGGATAGTCTGTCAGCCGCCCCACATGGCTCTGCTGGTACACAGTTGTTGCCGCCACACCACACTTTTTGGCCTTTTCTATCGTAATTTCCATTGCGCGTTCTGACACAACGTACCCAAACCCCCAATTGCCGTTTATGTGGGTAGTACCATCAGTTTCACGCTCAATCACAAATGGCGCCCCTGGAACAATATGCCCATCTTTAACACGCTGAATGTATGTTGGAATCTTGATAATACCATGAGAGTCATGACCCGCTAAGTTGGAGTCAATAGAATGCCGCGCAACAATATTTGCTTCTTTGTCACTAGCTCCAGCACCTTTCAACAAAGCTATTTCAATCTCTAACAGACGATCGGCTGCTTCAACAGGCATGGTTCCCTCCCATAAATCAACCCAACAAAAACATTTTAAAAACAAAACCCACTTAAGAGAATCTAATCCAAATTGCCACACCAGCGGTCAAGGCTATGTATACGAATTACTCAATAGTGGTGGAGCCGGACGGAATCGAACCGACGACCTCTACAATGCCATTGTAGCGCTCTCCCAACTGAGCTACGGCCCCATTTTCTTCACAACCACTCCCGTTGTCGTGACCATGAAGTCTTACAAGAAGATACACATCAAAAGCAAAGAAAAGTTATGCCTTACGTATCATCTTTCTTGTCGTCCCCAGGGGCATCTACCACGCCCGCCAGCTCGTCGCCGCCACCAAGATCACTGGCATCTTCTAACACAGCGTCATCATTAGTGTCGTCATCCTCTAATTCTGCGTCGTCAGTGTCTTTCTTTTCTTCGTCCAAAGCAGGTTTGGAGTCTGCAGGTGCCGACCTCGATCGCTTTAGGCGCGTCAATTGTTCGGGCTCAAAACTCGACTCACATTTAGGGCAAGTGATCGGCACATTATTCAGATCATAGAAGGCTGCCCCGCAGCTTGGACAAAAGCGTTTAATTCCCCATTCAGGCTTCGCCACGTCACGCTCCATTCTTCTTACTATAAAGGTAGGGGCCAATTGCCATGATCAGAGCTTGGGAGCAAGCGCAAATTTCACAGATAAAATTTGCCAAAAACTATTACGGATGTCCTATTCCATGCTAGACACTGAATTCAAAGAGCTTTTTACTTCTCTTAAACTATAACATAAAAAAATATGAATCCTCTGATTTCTAAACCAGCAGACACCCTCAGCGGCACCTCCATTATACCTGGAGACAAATCAATATCTCATCGTGCTGTTCTATTTAGTGCGCTTGCAGCGGGCAAAAGTGAGATCTTTGGCCTCCTTGAGGGAGACGACGTAAAGCGCACCGCTTCTGCGATTACAGATTTAGGCTGCCACGTTGACTCACAAGGTGCTGGCCGATGGATGATTGCTGGCTGCGGTATCGGCGGCTTGAGCCCTCCTAATCAAGTGCTCGATATGGGCAACTCCGGGACTGCCGCCCGTCTATTGCTGGGTGTCCTAGCAGGCTACAATTTCACGACTTTTCTTACAGGCGACAAATCACTTTGCAAGCGGCCTATGGATAGAATCACCGCCCCTCTATCCAATATGGGCGCAACTTTCACAACATCGGAGGGACGCCTTCCAATAGCAATTGCAGGTGCAGAAAGACTTTTGCCTTTGGAATATCATCTTCCTATGGCGTCAGCCCAGGTTAAATCAGCTATCTTACTCGCAGGCTTAAATGCCCCCGGCGAAACAACAGTGATAGAACCAGAACCAACACGGGACCACACGGAGCGCATGCTTCGTCATTTTGGCGGTACGGTCGACATAAACCCCCATAAAAATGGGGGTAATTCAATTACGATAAAGGGCCAACCCGAGCTTGTGCCAGCGAAAATATCCATCCCGAGAGATTTCAGCTCAGCCGCTTTTCCAATCGTAGGAGCGCTGATATTGCCAGGCTCGAAAGTTAAACTGCCTGGGATCGGGGTAAACCAAGGCCGCATAGGCCTATTGACTACGCTACATGAAATGGGTGCGAGAATAGATTTCTCAAACAACCATGAAAATGGGTCGGAGCCAATCGCTGACCTGACCATTCGACATAGTGAACTGCACGGAGTTGAGGTGCCAGCTAAAAGAGCTCCCTCTATGATCGACGAATTTCCTATACTTGCTATTGCAGCTGCTTGCGCAGAAGGGCCAACCACAATGCATGGACTGAAGGAGCTACGGGTTAAGGAAAGTGACCGCCTATCAGCAATAATTGATGGCCTATTGGCATCAGGCATTCAAGCTACATCAACTCAAGATACTCTCACAATCCACGGCGTCAGTGGACGGCCTAAAGGGGGAAATGAAAATGCCATAAAAACTCATTTCGATCACCGTATCGCGATGAGTTTTTTAATACTTGGTATGTGTTCACAAAAACCAATCGTGATCGATGATGGTCGCTCCATAAATACTAGTTTTCCAAATTTTGTCGAACTAATAAACCAAATAGGCGGAAATATTTCCGATATGGAAAATCAATGATCATAGCAATAGACGGCCCTGCGGGCTCAGGTAAGGGGACGCTAGCGCGAGGCTTAGCTGATTCTCTCAATTACGCACATCTCGACACGGGAAAGTTATATCGATGCGTTGGGTTAGCAGTTTTATCTATTGGTAAGGACCCCGCAGACGCAGAGGCTGCACTACAAGAAGCCAAAAAATTAGACCTGCAAGACATTGATAATATTGATATTATGGGCGATACGGCGGCTAGAGCAGCTTCCAAAGTTGCTCGTTTTCAAAAAGTGCGTGATGAGCTTCTTAAACTTCAAAAAAAATTCGCAAGCAGTCCCCCGGGGGGCCGCCAAGGTGCAGTAATTGATGGCAGAGACATTGGGACCGTAGTTTGCGCTGATGCAGATTTCAAATTTTTTATCACGGCCTCAGCTGAGGTGCGGGCGGAACGTCGTCATAAGGAGTTGCTTGCGCGCGGCGAGCCCAGTATATATGCGCGCGTCCTGAGTGATATGTTGGCACGAGACGAAAGCGATAAAACGCGATCGATTGCGCCACTTAGACCTGCCAGAGACGCACAAGTGATTGATACATCAGAGCTCGATGCCAATACAGTATTGGCGACCGCACTGAAAACGATTAAAGCGGGTGGATAGGTAATCACCCAGAACGGAGTTGTTGGTTGGCAGTTGGGAAGGTATCTTCCGCTAACTGGCGACGCTAAAAATGTGTTATTAAACGTCGGTCAAATAAACCGGCATTGAGTCATCAAAAAAGCCAGAGAGGATTATCGGATATCATGCCTGCAGTCGCAGCCGAGAAAGAAAGTTTTGAAGCCCTTTTAAATGAATCCCTAGGTGCATCAGACGGCCTAGAGGGGAGTGTAATCAAAGGGCTTGTCATAGCATTAGAAAATGACTTCGTCGTCGTAGATGCTGGCCTCAAGTCAGAGGGACGCGTTCCACTCAAGGAATTTAGCGCGCCAGGCCAACCGGTGGAAATCACAATTGGTGATACGGTTGAGGTTTACCTCGAACGCATGGAAAATAAAAACGGCGAAGCGGTTCTTTCCCGTGAAAAGGCTCGCCGCGAAGAAGCGTGGAGTGAATTGGAAAAAGCCTTCGAACGGACTGAGCGTGTTGACGGTGTCATATTCGGTCGAGTTAAAGGGGGATTTACGGTTGACCTGCAAGGTGCGGTTGCATTTCTACCGGGCAGCCAGGTTGATATCCGTCCCGTTCGAGATGTTGGCCCCCTAATGGGCAACGCACAACCGTTCCAGATTCTCAAAATGGACCGTAGTCGTGGTAACATCGTAGTCTCGCGCAGGGCAGTTCTGGAAGAAAGTCGAGCGGAGCAACGCAGCGAGCTGATTGAAAACCTGGAAGAGGGGCAAAATCTAAAGGGTGTAGTAAAAAATATTACCGATTACGGTGCCTTTATCGATCTCGGTGGTGTTGACGGTCTACTGCATGTCACTGATATTGCGTGGCGACGGATAAACCATCCCTCCGAGGCATTAAATGTAGGCGAAACGATAGATGTGCAGGTAATTCGTTTCAACACGGAAACTCAGCGTATTAGCCTTGGAATGAAGCAGCTTGAAGCGGACCCTTGGGATGGCGTTGATTCAAAATACCCACTCGAGGCTCTTTTCACCGGTCGGGTAACTAACATCACTGACTACGGTGCCTTCGTTGAACTTGAGCCTGGAATAGAAGGACTTGTTCATGTATCGGAGATGAGTTGGACTAAAAAGAATATTCATCCTGGTAAAATTGTCTCAACCAGCCAAGAGGTTGAGGTTATGGTCCTTGATGTTGATCCCAATAAACGTCGAATAAGCTTGGGCT
>MDTC01038745.1_pt1 | contig 15013 bp, 14 predicted proteins | sample 811181 | NCBI WGS metagenome assembly MDTC01 (sample SAMN05326644, study PRJNA326480) | marine metagenome | isolation source: seawater | place: Pacific Ocean: North | collected 2011 | reverse complement strand
ATTTTCCAAATAGTCCTAACCAGGATAATTTTCCTAGTACACTTTTAAAACCTAATGAAGAATATTATTCAATTTGTATATATAAATTTTCAACAAATTAATTATTAGTTTATTTTTCATCAGGAGAAAAGAGTTTTTCGATGGATATTTTAAATAGTTTAGCCATTTTAAAAGCAGTAGGTAAACTTGGATCAAATTTCTCTTTTTCTATTGCATTTATTGCTTGCCTTGAAATTCCAATTAAATCGGCGAGTTCTTCTTGAGTTAATTTTTTATTCTTTCTAAGTTCCTTGACTCTATTTTTCACCTGTATCTTCTTGAGTTAATAACATTAGAAGCTATATAGGTAAAACTAATAAACAACATTAGATATTCAAACTCTGGTTCCTTATCAATAACTCCAAAATCAAAAGAAATCTCATACACAAGACCAACTACTACTCCTAATCCTAACGTAATAGCCATAGCTTCAAATTGAATTTTCTTTTGGAACTCGTCATAAGTTTTAAATAAATTTTTATTTGCGATTATCATACCAAATCCTACAGCTAGATTTATTATCAAGCCTATTTGAGTAAATATTATATTATTCCACAAATTATTTACTGCTCCTGTCAAAAAAGCTATACTTACTAACCAAGCAAATGTCCATGCCAGCATAATTTTTGTTTGTTTTTTTTGTTCTTTCATAATGATATTAGTTTTTTTTATTTTTTTCAAATACACTTCCAATACCTGCACCAAAACATAAACCTAATGCAATCCATAAGCCAACATTATCAGTAATACTACCAATTATAACTCCAACAAGTAAACCTATACCTGCTCCTATTGATATACTAGATTCTTTCATAATTATATTAATTTCTGTAATGTTTACTTTACAAATATATAAAAATAATTTTAAAATGTCATGTTTACTTTACTTTTTAATAAAACATTAAAAAAAACCTCACTAATTTGGTGAGGCGTATTTTGTGACTCAGGGAGGATTCGAACCCCCAACCCTCAGAGCCGAAATCTGATATTCTATCCAGTTGAACTACTGAGCCATTAAGTTTAAGAAAGTTTAGTCCGTACTATATTAGAAATAGTTTTTCCATCAGCCATTCCAGATAATTGTTTAGATGCCATTCCCATAATCTTACCCATGTCTTTCATTCCAGATGCTCCAGTTTTATTTATTAACTCTAATATAATTTTTTCTACCTCATCTTCACTCATTTGTTTGGGTAAAAAACGCTCTATTATTTTATATTGGTTAACCTCAACCTCAGCGAGATCACTACGGTTTTGTGAGGTGTAAATATCAGCACTTTCTTTTCTTTGTTTTACTAATTTTTGTAAAATTTTTATTTCTTCTTCAGCAGACACGCCATATGAGTTCCCTTTTTGAGTTTGAGCTAAAAGCAAAGCTGATTTAACCGCTCTTAAAGATTCTAGTGAAACTGAATCTTTTTCCTTTATTGAGGTCTTTATAGATTCAGAAATTTTGTCAATTAATGCCATAAGATATTTTTATTAAATGTAATTTAAAAATTAATCTACATTATCATGTAGAAATGAATTATTTGTTCTCATATTAATCTCTCCATTTGTGTCTTCACTAACACTAGTTCGGGATACTTTCACAGATTCTACATCCTCTAAATTAACACCTGCACGTTTAAAAGCTGGATCTTTTTCCATTTCCGAAATTCTTTTGGCCTTGGAAAAATTATGATTATATTCTTTTAATTTTATTTTTCTTGCCTCAGTTCTCTTAGCCAACCCCTCTGAAATTGAACAATTTATCGGATTAAGAATTTTTTTGTTTTCTTTTAACTCTGATGAAACAGAAATTTCTTTAAGCTTAGAATAATCATCTATTCCCGATTTTTTTATTTTTGATCCATCTACTTCATTTACTGGAATAATATGAACAGGATCGTTTACAATAATATCATTGATATCCTCAATTAATTCGTGAACTATTTTATCTGACAAGTTGTTTTTTTTACTTATTGGCATGTCAAAATCTAAAGAAACTTGATCTTTTGGTTCTGTTGTTTCAGTATCTACAACCTTAAATTCATTAATATTTAATGATATATTTTCAATTTCGTCATCATTATCGTTTAAGCTAACGTCTAAATTTATTTCTTCATAAGAAACTTCCATGTCATTTATATTTTCTATTGAAGTAAATTCAATATTAGAGGAATCAATATTACTTTCAATAGATTCATTTGAGGTTTTGGTATTTTTGAAATCAATCGAATCTGATGAAAAATCAAACTGAAGAGGAGTTTTATTTTCTTTTTTATCATCATTAAAATTTTGTGTAATTTCATTATTATCAACTAAACTATGAATGATTTTTTTAGGGTCCGCATGAATAATTTCTTGCTGTTGATTGGGGTCAAACCCAGTTGCAATAACTGTCACAGAAATAGAGTTTTCTAATGAATTATCTTCACCGACACCCATAATTATATTAGCACCATGACCTGCCCTTTCTTGAATATAATCATTTATAAGACCTATTTCGTCAATTGTAATTTCCTCTTGTCCAGAAACAATTAACAGTAAAACATTCTTTGCTCCTGTTATTCTGTTATCGTTCAACAATGGTGAATCTAAGGCAGAGGAAATAGCTTCAATTGATCTTTTTGAGCCTGACGCCACTGCAGAACCCATTATTGCATTTCCACTATTTGACAGTACTGTTTTAGCATCTTTTAAATCAATATTTTGTGTGTAATGATGAGTGATAACTTCCGCAATTCCTTTAGATGCAGTGGCTAAGACTTCATCAGCTTTGGCAAACCCCTCTTTGAATCCTAAATTTCCATATATATCTCTTAATTTATTATTATTAATTACAATTAAGGCATCTACTTGTTTTCTTAGTTTTTCAACGCCTATTTTAGCTTGATCTGATCTAATTTTCCCCTCAAACTGAAAAGGCATTGTTACAATTCCTACAGTTAGAATATCCATTTCTTTTGCAAGCTTAGAAATTATTGGAGCAGCTCCTGTACCTGTACCACCTCCCATGCCTGCAGTTATAAAAACCATTTTAGTATTTGTTTCAAACATTTTTCTTATGTCATCAAAGCTTTCAACAGCAGCTTGCTCACCAACTTTAGGATTTGCACCTGCCCCTAATCCCTCTGTAAGAGTAATTCCTAATTGAATTTTGTTTTCAACAGGGCTGTTTTCTAATGCTTGAGAATCTGTATTACATACCACAAAATCTACACCCTTAATTCCCTTGGAATGCATGTAGTTTATAGCGTTACTTCCACCACCTCCAACTCCTATTACTTTGATTACATTACTTTGATTTTTTGGTAAATCAAACGGAAGATTATTGATTTCTGAATTTATCTGCATAATTATTTTTTTATTCGGCGTTATCTAAAAAAGTTTTAAGTGATTGGGTAAATCTTTCAAAAATCGTTATTCTTTCAACTGGTTTACCCTGAATTTCGTTCTCTTTTTCAATATTTTCAATATTTTCTATATTATTAAATCTTTTAATTTTTGTAGAGTTCATAACCAGCCCAACAGCTGTTGCGTACATAGGACTTGAAATTTCAATAGAATTATTTCCAGCTAAATGTTCACTTGGATAACCAAGTCTGGTATCCATACCAGTAATATATTCAACTAATTGCTTAAGATGCTTAAGTTGACTTCCTCCACCTGTTAAAACAATACCTCCAATCAATTGTTTTTTTTGTTCCTCGTGACCGTAATTTTTAATATCAATGTAAACCTGCTCAATTATTTCCACAACTCTTGCATGAATTATTTTAGACAGATTTTTAAGTGTGATCTCTTTGGGATCTCTTCCTCTTAGGCCTGGAATAGAAACAATTTCATTTTCTTTATTCTCACCAGGCCAAGCTGAACCAAACTTAATCTTTAATAATTCTGCTTGTTTTTCTATAATAGAACACCCTTCTTTAATATCCTCTGTAATTACATTTCCACCAAAAGGAATTACAGAAGTATGTCTAATTATACCATCTTTAAAAATAGCTAAGTCTGTTGTTCCTCCACCAATATCAATTAGTGCTACTCCAGCCTCTTTTTCTTCTTGACTTAAAACAGCATCAGATGAAGCTATTGGTTCCAATGTTATTCCTTCAAAATCAATACCAGCACTTTTAATACATCTTGCAATATTTTTAATTGAGGAAACCTGACCTACAACAACATGAAAATTAGCTTCAAGTCGTCCGCCAAACATTCCTATAGGTTCTTTAATTTCTCCCTGACCATCAACTTTATAATCTTGAGGAAGAACATGTATTATCTCCTCACCAGGTAGCATAACTAATTTATAAACTTGATTAATTAATCTCTCTAAATCATCTTGATTAATAACTTGGTCAGAATTAGATCTTGTGATATAATCGCTATGTTGTAAACTTCTTATGTGCTGACCTGCAATACCTACAATTACTTTATCAATTTTTTCCGACGAGTCAGCCTCAGCTTCAGAAATTGCGGCTTGAATAGATTGAATAGTTTGTGTTATATTATTGACAACTCCTCTGTGCACACCAAGACTTTTAGATTTGCCAATTCCAATAATTTTTAATTTATTATACTCATTTAATGATCCTATCATAGCCACAATTTTAGTGGTACCAATATCCAAACCGACAAATAAATTTTTAACTTCCATATTATTTTTTTTGAATAATTACTTGATTTTTAAAATTCAAATTAATCGAACTTAACTTATCCAAAACACTATCCTGTTCAACAGATTTGTAAAAGACTTTATAATTCCTAAAACAGGTTTTAAAATCATTTAAATCATTCATTTTAATCTTATAAGAATAATTATTTACATAAATATTAAATCCATCATCAATTATTTCCAAACCAGCTATATGATCACTTAAAAAACTGTCATTTTTAATATAATTACCAAACAAGCCCAAATCATCAAAATAAATAGAATCTACTTCACTTATAATTAAAGGAATCGTTTTAGAAAAAATACTAGACAATGGAATTTTATTACCAATTGAATCAATATAATATTTACCACCTAAAACTCTAAACACAGGTTCTTTTTCAATAATTTTTATTCCTATCTCACCTTCCAAATTCAAAGAAACTTCAGCAGAATGAACAAACACATTACTATTAATAATCTTTTCTAATTTATTCAAATTTAAATCTCTTTTTACGAGACTTAAAGAAATAGAATCACTTTGTTTTAACAATTTATTAACCGACTTTTCTGATATAAAATTAAAGTCCGAATCCATATAGTTTATACTTTCAAAATCAATTTTTCGTTCTCCATTTTTAAACATACTAAAAGCTGTTAAAAAAATAACTAAAAATAACATTATCAATAATTTGAATTTATTAAAGTTCATTTTAATTTAATATTGCCTTTTTAACTTTATTAACCTCGTTAGAAATATCGCCAGCACCCATCATTATTACAACATCCACATCAGATTTTACAATATGATTAATCAATTCAAGTTTATCAAGCAATTTTTTATTACTATTATTTATTCTTTTTAACAATTCACCAGAGTCAATTCCGCATATAGGATCTTCTCTTGCTGGATATACATCCATAAGAACTATTTCGTTGAATTTGGACAGTTCATTTGCAAATTCGCTCATAAAGTCTCTAGTTCTTGAAAATAAATGAGGTTGAAAAACAGCCATTACTTTTTTCTTTGGATATATAAACTTAATGGAATCATAAATAGCTTGAATTTCTTTTGGATGATGTGCGTAATCATCAATCAAAATTTTAGGCGATTTTAAAACATAACTAAATCTTCTTTTTACACCCTCGAACGTTGCAAAAGATTTTACCAAATCATCATCTTTCATTTTTAATTGCTTGCAAATTGCAAAAGCGGCTAATGCATTGCATGCATTATGTTTTCCTGGCATATTAAATCTTATATTTTTACATATTCTGTTTTCGTTTCTAATATCAAATAGCACATGATCATGTTGAATTCTATAATTTTCTATTGAATATTTAGCCTCAGGATTAAATCCATAGCTAACTCCACTAAATGGCAAATCAAAACTATTAAAAAGAACACCTTCTTTTTTTATATTTTTAGTAAATTCTTTAAATGACTCTTCTATTTCTTTTCCTGAACCATAAATATCTAAGTGATCTGAGTCAACGGATGTTATACAAGCTATATTGGGATATAAAGTTAAAAAAGACCTGTCAAATTCATCAGCTTCTACCAATACTATATCTCCTCCATTTTCGATTAAATTACTGTTATAATTTTCTGAAATACCACCAATAAATGAAGTAAAACTGACATTATTTTCAAAAAGAAGATGTGATAAAATAGTTGAAGTTGTAGTTTTACCGTGAGTACCCGCTATAGCAATACAAAATTTATTTTGAGAAATAATTCCCAAAACCTCAGATCTTTTGAAAATTTTATAATCATTTTCGATGAAGTAATTTAATTCAACATCATCCTTAGAAATAGCAGGTGTATACACAATTAAAGTATTTGTATTATCCTTAAATTCCATTGGAATATTAGATACTTTTGATTCATAATGAATCTGGGCTCCATTGTTTGATAGTCTTAAAGTTAAATCTGATTTTGTTTGGTCATATCCACCAATCACCTTATTATGATTTAAATAAAATAGAGCAATAGAAGACATTCCAATCCCGCCAATACCAATGAAATATATTTTATTATAATTTATTTCCATTTTCTAATCTTCTCTTAATTTGTTCAACTATTTTATAAGTAGCATCAGGCTTTGCTAATAATTTTATTGATCTAGAAAGTTCATCACTAAAGTTTTTATCATTTATCATTTTATTAAAAACACTAAAAAATAATTTATTTAATTCCTTCTCTTTTACCATCAGAGCTGCATTATTTTTAACAATATTCAATGCATTTTTTGTTTGGTGATCTTCAGCTAAATCAGGTGAAGGAATAAAAATAACTGGTTTAGCTACAATACAAAGTTCTGAAATAACACTAGCTCCAGATCTAGAAATTATATAATCTGCGGAAGCGTATGCTTTACTCATATCCTTTATGAAGGGGAATATTTTAACTTTTTTGGAAAGATATTTTTTATAATTATCATAATATAATTTTCCACATTGCCATATTATATCAATATTTTTTTCTTCAAAAAATTTTAAATTTTTAGATATAAATTCGTTTATTGCCTTAGCACCTAAACTTCCTCCAATTATTAGTAAAACCTTTCCATTTCTATTAATATTGAAAAAATCATCTGAATCTTTTTTTGAAGCTTTTAGTTCTGTGATTTCTTTTCTAACTGGATTTCCCGAATAAAATATTTTGTTGCTTGGGAAAAAATTATTCATATTATCATATGCAACACAAATTAGCTCAACTGATTTTGACAGTATTTTGTTAGTAACTCCAGCATATGAGTTCTGCTCTTGAATGAGGGTTGGCAACTTTAACTTTGAGGCAATATAAACAACAGGTCCACTGGCAAAACCTCCAGTTCCAATTACAAAATCAGGTTTAAATTTTTTTATTATTAAATATGATTTAATTAGACTGTGAATTATTTTTATTGGAACTAATAAATTGGAAAAATGTAATTTTCTTTTAATTCCACTAATCCATAAACCCTTAATATTATAACCACTTTCAGGAACTTTTTTCATTTCCATTCTATTATTGGAACCAACGAATAATATTTCTGTTGAAATAAAATTTTTAGACAATTCATCTGCAATAGAAATAGCGGGGTAAATATGACCACCAGTTCCTCCCCCAGAAATTAAAAATCTATAGCTCTTCACCTAAAACGTTTAAAGGGTTATCATTTTCTTTTATTTCTATGTTATTTTTATTTACACTTACACTTAAAACGATTCCTAAAGCCATAAATGTCATCCAAATTGAAGTTCCACCAGTACTAACAAGAGGTAGTGGTTGACCAGTTACAGGGAAGAGCTGTACAGCAACACCCATATTTATATATGCCTGAAAAATAATTGGAAGTCCAACACCTAATGCTAGCAATTGGCCAAAAACAGTTTCAGACTTATAAGAAACAATAATAATTCTGAATAAAAGCCATGTATACAAAAGTAAAATAGCAATAGCTCCTACAGTTCCATATTCTTCTGTAATAATTGCGTAAATAAAATCAGAGGTGCTTTGAGGTAATAAATTTTTCATGGTACTTTTCCCAGCGCCAACTCCAAAAATTTCTCCATTAGCAATTGCAGACTTTGCTCTAATTATTTGATAATTTGCGTCCCCGTCATCTGATTCTAAATAATTTTCAATTCTATTGGCCCATGTATCAACTCTATTTGGCATTATCTCTGGGTAACTTTTTGCTAAAAGGACAAAAAATGTTAAAAAGAGAATTCCTGAAAAAACTATTCCAATTAAATATTTAATTGGGTATCCACCAATAAATATTAAAGTTAATATCATTAAAAATATCATGGTAGCAGTCGAAAAATTTGATGGTAAAATCAATAAAATAACAAAAGATATTGGTAACCACAGCGGTAAAATTGATTTAGTAAATTTTATTTCTTTACTATAATTTTTAGAAAGATAAAAAGCAGTATATACCATCAATATTACGATAGCCATTGAAGAAGGTTGAAATGACAAACCAACAACTGGTAATTTTATCCATCTATTTGCATTTGCTCCATCAATAACATTGCCTTGAACTCCAGTAATTAATAATAAAACAATTATTATTGGTAATCCAATAACCGATAAGCCCTTAAAGTACTTGTAAGGAATTAAGTGAGTAGCATACATTATTAAAATTCCAATAAAAATAATCGCTACATGCTTCATCATATTTGAAAAAATTAAATCATTTCCAAAATTAGAGCTAGCACTATAAACAGGAAGAAATGAAAATATTGCTAATAAAGACACGATTGTCCATATTATTTTATCTCCTTTTATTTTATCAAAAATTAATTTCATCAAAGCTTTCTTACAGATTCTTTAAATTGATTTCCTCTATCCTCATAATTTTCGAATAAATCAAAACTTGAACAGGCAGGTGAAAGCAAAACAGAATCATTTGGTTTAGCTATTCTGTAAGCTGAATTAACAGCTTCTCTCATGCTTGTTACTTCAATTATTAAATCTGAAATTGAAGAAAAAGTATCTATTATTTTCTTATTGTCTAGACCTAAGCAAATAATAGCTTTCACTTTTTCTCTAACTAAGGGAAGTAACTGATCATAATCATTTCCTTTATCAACGCCTCCAACAATCCATACTGTAGAATTTTTCATTGAATCTAAAGCATAGAAAACCGCATTTACATTTGTTGCTTTAGAATCATTTATATATTTTACTTTTTGAATGGTAAGTACATGCTCCATTCGATGGCTTATAGACTGAAAATTACTTAAAGATTCCTTTATATCTTGATTTGTAATGTTTAGTAATTGAGCAACAGTTGCAGCAGCCATGCTATTCTGTACATTATGTCTTCCTTTTAACGATAAACTTTCTATTGATATCATAAATTTATTTTTATTTATTTCTGACTTTATATTTTTATTTTCTAAATAAGTTTGATTAAATGAATTTCCCTTCGAAAAAGAAAAAGGTATTTTAAAAGAGTTAATTTCTCTACTATTTAATTCTTCATTTATTTTACTATCCTCTGAATTATATACCAGGTAATCTGAATTTTTCTGATTAAGAATTATATTAAATTTTGCATTAACATATCTATTAAAATTAAACTCATATCTTTCTAAATGATCAGGCGAAAGATTTGTTATTACAGCAATTATTGGTTTGAATTTAGATATACCTTCTAATTGAAAACTGCTTAACTCTAATACAATAAAATCATAATTGTTTTTAGCTACTAAAAAAGCAAAACTATTTCCTATATTTCCTCCAATACCTACATTTAAACCTGAGGATTTAAGAATATGATATATTAAACTAGTGGTTGTAGTTTTTCCGTTTGATCCAGTTACTCCAATTATTTTTGCATTAGTAAATCTACTTGCAAATTCGATTTCAGAAATGATTGGAATATTATTTTTAATAATCTTTGCTACTAAAATAGAATCATTGGGGATTCCTGGACTTTTAACAATCTCGCTTGCTTTTAAAACCTTTTCTATACTATGAATACCTTCTTCAAATTCAATATTATTTTTAATTAATATATTTCTATATTTTAATTCAATAAAATTTTTATCAGATAAAAAAACATTAATTCCATTTTGACTAGCCAGGTATGCAGTTCCAACACCACTTTCTCCTCCACCTAAGACTATTAAATTGTCATTCATTATTATCTAATTTTTAATGTTATTAATGAAACAATAGCCATTAAAATCCCTATTATCCAAAATCTAACCACTATTTTACTTTCATGATATCCTAATTTTTGAAAGTGATGATGAATTGGTGACATCAAGAATAATCTTTTCCCATTACCTAATCTGTTTTTTGTATACTTGAAATAACTTACTTGAATAATTACCGAAAGAGTTTCAATTAAAAATATTCCACATATTAAAGGAAGAAGAAGTTCTTTTCTAACAATTATTGCTATTACAGCAATTATACCACCAATAGTTAAGCTACCCGTATCTCCCATAAATATTTGAGCAGGAAAAGCATTATACCATAAGAAACCAATTAGTCCTCCAATAAAAGCTGAAATAAAAATCACTATTTCACTAACTCTTGGTATATACATAACATTTAAATAGTCAGAAAATATAATATTTCCTGAAACCCAAGCAAACACACCGAGAGTAATAGTAATTATTACAGAAGATCCTGCTGCTAAACCGTCTATCCCATCTGTTAAATTAGCTCCATTTGAAACTGCGCTTATTATTAGTATAACAAAAAAGACAAATACAATTAAACTTAATTTTTGAGATTTAACCCCAGTCCATGATATTAAATAGGAATAATCTAATTCATTATTTTTAAAAAAAGGGACCGTTGTTTTAGTCGATTTATATTCTATTCTACTTTCACTATCATCAATTTTAAATTGGTCTTTAATTGTAACATCTGAATGATAAAATAAGGTTAAACCAATTATTAGTCCTAGTGAAATTTGACCAATTAATTTAAATTTTCCCTTCAGTCCGTCTTTATTTTTTTTAAAAATCTTGATATAATCATCTGCAAAACCTATAAAACCTAGCCATATAGTTGTAAATATTAGTAGTATTATGTAAATATTTTTGAAATCAGAAAATAATAAAACAGGAATAATAGTAGCCATTATTATGATTAAACCTCCCATTGTTGGAGTACCTGTTTTTTCTTTTTGACCGATCAGACCTAAATCTCTAACGGTCTCTCCTATCTGTCTTTTTCTTAGAAAATTAATTATATTTTTTCCATATTTAATTGATAACAGTAGTGAAAAGATAAATGATAATGCAGATCTAAAAGATAAATATTGAAATAAACTTGCACCTGGCAATTGATATTTTAATTCTAAGTATTCAAATAAAAAATATATCATATTATTTGTTGTTAGTTAAAAATTCTTTTAATATTTTTTTATCATCAAATTCAATTTTACTATCTCCGAATATTTGGTATTTCTCATGACCTTTTCCAGCAACTAAAATCACATCCTTTTCTGCGTTCAATTCACAAGCAAATTTTATAGCTTTTTTTCTGTCTACAATAATCGAAACTTTATCCAGATCTTTTTTGTCTACACCAGATTGAATCTGCTTAATAATTACTTGTGGATCTTCAAAACGGGGGTTGTCAGATGTAAAAACAACTTTATCACTTAATGAAGCTGATATCTTTCCCATCATAGGTCTTTTATCTGTATCCCTATCTCCACCACATCCAATAACAGTAATAAGAAATTGATCTGCAGTTTTTAATTCATTAAGTGCTTCTAGTACTTTTTTAATTGAATCTGGACTATGTGCGTAATCAACTATTCCAATTTTATTTATATCTTTTTTAAAAATTCTTTCAAATCTTCCTTCAACAGAATCTAAAGCACTAATTTTATTTAAAATTTTATTTTCAATTATGTCAAATAGTTTAGCTAAGCTATATGCCGCTAAAATATTATATGCATTAAATTCTCCAATTAATTTTGTCCAAACCTCATAACCATTTATAAACATTTTCATTCCATTAAAATCTTTTTCAAAAATTTTTAATGAAAAATCCGCATTTGATTTTAATGCATAACTATATATCTTTGCATTTGAGTTTTGAACCATATAATTGCCATTTTTATCATCAATATTAACAATGGCAAAAGCATCCTTTTCTAAGGAATCAAAAAATATTTTTTTTACATCTCTGTAATCACGAAATGTTTTGTGATAATCTAAGTGATCATGTGAAAGGTTAGTAAAAACACCTACATCAAATGATAATCCAGTAATTCTTTTTTGTTGAATTGAGTGAGAAGAAACTTCCATAAAACAAAATTGAATATTGGATTTCACCATTTTATCCAAAACCTTATTTAGAGTTAATGGATCTGGCGTTGTGAGATCAGATTTTATATTTTCATTATCTATGATAATTTTATTAGTGGATACTAAACCAACTTTATAATTAAACAATCTAAATAATTGAAACATTAGATTCGCTGTAGTAGTTTTTCCGTTTGTTCCAGTTATTCCAATAAGTTTTAACTTTTTTGATGGATTATCATAATAATTTGCACAAATTAATGCAAGTGATTCCCTTGTATCTTTAACTCTTACATATGTAATATTTTTTAATATATTTTTAGGAAAATAATTACACAAAACAACTTTAGCTCCTCTTTCAATAGATTCTGAAATAAATTGATTTCCATCAAATAAATTCCCATTTATTGCCACAAACAAATCATTATTACAAATTTTTGAAGAATTAAGTTCAATTTTATTGATACTTATGTCAGTTGATCCTATAACTGTTTCAATACTTACTTTATACAATATGTCTTTTAAAAGCTTCATGATAATTCTAAAATAATTTTTTTAGTATTTGATTTTCTAATAATATTATATCTTTTAATGATAATTCCTTTTCCTCGGTAATCAACCTCGTAACCTAAATTTTCAAGAAGAGGTAAAACCTCATTTAAATTTTTACCAAAAAGATTTTTAATCTCTCCATTCATTTTATCAACTTTTATTTTATTTAGATTAAGATTATTATTAGTAATATCTTTCCATGCAAATTCAGCTTTAATTACTGGTGTAACTGAATATAATTTTTCAGCAATTTTTTTAAATACCGGAGCTGCAACTGTTGAGCCATAGTAACCTTTATTTTTATTTGGTTTATGAATTACTACTATACATGAATATTTTGGTTTTTCAGCAGGAAAATATCCAACGAAAGTGGAAATGTATTGTACGTTGTCTGTGTTATAATCTACTTGACAAGTACCTGTTTTACCTGCAATTTTAAATTCTTTTGATCTTATATTATACGCAGTTCCACCCATATCATTTACTACACTCTCCATCATTAATTTTACTTTTGATAAAGTTTTTTTTGAGCAGATTGATGGGTTTAATACAATTTTCTGAGTAAAATTATTATTTGTGTCATAAGAACTTGATTTATTTATAAAAACTGGTTTTAGTAATTCACCATTATTAGCTACTGCATTATAAAATGCTAATGTCTGAAGTGGAGTTAGCAATACTCCATATCCATAAGCCATCCAAGGCAGCGAAAGTCCATTCCAACTTTTATCTTTTGGATGAGGAATTCTAGGTTTTCCCTCTCCTTTTATAGACAAATTAAGTATAGAGTTCAAACCCATATTAAACAGTCTATCGGAAAATTTACTTGGCTTGTCAGCATATCCACGAGTTACTATATCAACAATTCCAGTATTCGAAGAAAACTTGAACACATCATTTGCTGTTATTTTTCCATAACCACCTTTTCTATTGTCTCTAACTTTACTTCCATAAAAAGAAAGTATTCCATCTTTAGTGTCTATTAAAGTCGAAGAATCTATAACGTTATCCTCTAATGCAGCCATCATTGCCATTAATTTAAATGTAGATCCAGGCTCATGAGATTCACCTACTGCATAATTTAATTTTTCATAATACTTACCCTCTGAAGTTCTTCCCAGATTAGAAATTGCTTTAATTGCCCCAGTTTTTGTTTCCATAACTACAGCGGTTCCGTGATCTGCTTCAAATTTTTCTAATTGACCTAAAAGTGAATGATGAGTAATATCTTGAATATCAACGTTAATAGTGCTAAAAATATCTAATCCAGGTTTTGGAACAATTTCGCTAGAACTCTCAATCGGTTTCCACTTACCATTTGATATTTTTTGCATTAATTGAGAACCGTTTTTTCCTCTCAATATCTCACCATATGCATGCTCTAAACCTACACCAACATAAATATTTTTTGTATTTTTTCTTTCATAACCTATAGTTCTTTCTGCAATTTTACCTAAAGGATATTCTCTAGATATTTTTTTTTCAATAATCAAACCCCCATTGATGCCGCCCATTTTGAATAAAGGCATTTTTTTAATGTCATTTAAAACATTAATTGAAATGTTTCTAGCAATAGGATGATATCTCTTATTCATTTTTTTTGCGTTCATTAAAGAATTTTTGTAATGATCTGAAGATTTATTGAACTTCTTAGACAGGGCAATGGATAATGAGTTAATGTGTTTATCAAAGTTTTTTCTTGAAACAGTTACTGCATCAAAATATATATTATAATTTGTTGTTGATGAAGCTAAGAGACTTCCATCATCGGAGTATATATTTCCTCTTTTGGGAGATATTATAAAGTTTTGGATTGCTTTTTCTTTAGCTAAATTTCTAAACTTTTCACCCTCAAAAAATTGAATATTAAAGATTCTATAACCTATTCCGAAACCCAAAACAACTAGAATACTAGCAACAAAATATAGCCTATATAAAAATTGTTTTTGATTGGTTAACATTAATAAATAATTATTTTTTTTGGAGGCTGTTTTGAGCTTTTAATCT
>MDTC01107442.1_pt1 | contig 15014 bp, 12 predicted proteins | sample 811181 | NCBI WGS metagenome assembly MDTC01 (sample SAMN05326644, study PRJNA326480) | marine metagenome | isolation source: seawater | place: Pacific Ocean: North | collected 2011 | reverse complement strand
TGAACAAACAGCTTTATGAATCTTTGAATTTTTGTTCTTAATGATATGTGCTTCGTCAATTACAATCCTGTCCCAAAATACATTTGCAAAAGGATTGTCATTGATATCAGTGATAGATCTACTGTTCAATCTTGAATGAGGAATAATTGTAATAGAAATAACATCAGAATCTTCGTTCAAATTGAATTGGTTTGATGTAGGGATTTGTATTATTACTTTTTGTGTGAATTTTTGAATTTCTTGAGTCCATTGCACAACTAAACTTTTAGGAACAATTATCAATGTATTCTTCTTTGGGTTTCCTAATATTGTTCCTAAAGTCATTATAGTTTTACCTAATCCAACTTCATCTGCAAGAATTCCTCCATTTGCCATTTGTTCTTCGCGAATCATTCCAGAACATGTCTCTCTGTTTAACATCCATTTCACACCATCTGGTTGATACGGTTCAAATAATTTAACGTCGAGACTTTGTTCAGTTTTCTGGAAACTCATATTACTATCCTTTTATTTTGTTTTCTTTATGTGGTTTAATTTTTTGTCATAATTCATCAACACTATACAAGAAACATATATTATGTAGATAATGTAAAAATATCTTAATATATCTCTCAACCATTCAAACATACTTATAATACTTAAACAAATGTTAAATAATAATAATAAAATGACGCATAATTCTGATGAATTTGTTGAATGGCTTCTTCAAACTGGGAAGATAAAAGAAATTGATTTAGATAAATTTAAAGCCCGTAAACTTGTGCAGTTAGGTAATTACGAATTTGTATATTTTGATTTGGAAACAACTCAATATATTCCAGGACAGCAAGGTAGAACAGAGAAAATAATTGAGATTGGTGCTGTACATAGAGATCAAAAATTCTCTACTCTAGTAAATCCAGGAATACCTATTGAAAATTCAATTATTCATAAAATAAACAATGATGATGTAATTAATGCACCAAATATTGTTAATGCTTTGAATGCTTTAATTTCATGGTTACCTCAAGATAAAACCGTTATTTTAATAGCTCATAATGGTGCAGCGTTTGATAGAAAGATACTTCAAAGAGACTTGACAAGTTTAAATATACAAGTTCCAATGAATATATTACTAGCAGATTCATTATATCCAATTTCAAAAATTGTAGATGCTAAAGATAAGAAACTTGAAAGTTTATACAAAAAGTTATTTGGAGAAGAATATATTGAACGTCATCGAGCCTTTGAAGATTCAATTGATCTGAGGTGTGTTTGCGAAAAAGCAGAAAAACTATCAAATAAAGACCTAATCAATATTTTTGAAAATTACATATATTGCGTATATTTGCAAGATATATAATTAATATGTATTTATATAAATGACCCTCGAGAAAACAGTAGAGGAATTAGAAAAAAGAATTGAGGCACTTGAAAAGGGAAGCAAACAAAAGCCAGTAAAAGAAAAAGTTGCTCGCGCTCCTTCAAAATATAATATATTTGTAAAGAAATTATTAGATGATAAAAGTTTTTGTGAAGGAGAAGTTCATGCTGTTCGATTTAAAGCAGCAGCAGCCGAATGGAAAAAGTCTAAAGAAAATAGTAATTAAATTAATTTAGTTTAATTATTTCTATATTATTTTGCTTACAAAACACATTTACCAAATCATCATTCTTATAATCATTTATATACAAAATCTTTGATATACCAGAAGCTATTAATATTCTTGCACATATGATACATGGGAAATGTGTAATATATGCTATTGAGTTATTGCATGAAACACCTCTTTTTGCACAATCTGCTATTGCATTTTGCTCTGCATGAACTGTTGCTTGTTCATGATTATCTCTTAGAATTGATTTATGTGGACAATTTGGTAAAAATCCATTGTATCCTGCACTAACAATTCTATTATCTTTTACTAAAATACAACCTACTTGAAGTCTTTCACATGGTGAACGTTTTCTAGTGGTTTCAACAATTTCTTTGAAATATTCATTCCATGTTGGACGGGTCATATACTTACTTCTTAATAACTAATTTATTTTAACAGCATAAAGATTTAAGTTAATATATTAGCTAGTAAATAATGATTTCCGGTAAAACACTTATAATCGGTTCTTCAGGAACAATAGGCACAAAACTTAGTAAACGTTTGTCAGTTTTGATAGGTAATAAAAATGTAATCAACACATACCACAAAAATAACAAAAATACAAATTCAGAATATATCGATATAACAAACATTGATACAATTTTTGAAATATTTAAAAAAAATAAAGATATATCTGATGTTTGGAACCTAGCAGCTCCACTTTCAATTGATGCGGAAAATAACCCAGAAGTCTCATATAAAACTACAGTTTGCGGAATGGATAATTTACTTACTGTTATGACTGATTTTAATACTGAAAAATTATGTTTTAGTGACAGTATTGGAAGTTTTGGAAGCTCGGCTCCAAAAAATAATGTCAAAACTTCTTGGTTAGTAGGCAATCCGTATCAAGATCCTGGTTCTGAATATGGTAAACAAAAAAAACTTTGTAGAAAAATTATGAATGACTGTGAACATATTGATACTAGATTTGCAGTAATACCAGGTGTATTGCACAGTGATTCTTCTTGGAGTAATGGAACTACGGAATATGCATTAGAAGCTATAGATGCGTATATTAATAATGTACAATATGTTTGTCCTATTGAAAAATCTACGAAATTACCAATGATTTGGATAGATGATTTAATTGATGGTTTGATATCTTTACAATTACAAGACAAAATCTTATTGAAAGAACCTGAAAATGGTTATGCTTTCTCAGGATTTTCATTCACTCCAGAAGAGTTGTACAATCTATTAATGCCTACACAAGAATGGGTTTATAAAGAAAATTCAAGAAATGAATTTGCAAATATGTGGCCGAACTCTTTGTCAGAGAAACCTTGCATACGAGACTTAAAATGGGAAGCATCTACAACATTTGAAAAAACAATTCAAAAAATCTTAGTATCTAGAACAAGTCGTCTGCATTTACAAGAATACAAACAATCATATTTAGATAATCGTAATCATCCAGCTAAAAATTAGGTATCTATGTTCTATATCCAAATATTTTCAATTGACCTATTGAGATATGATATTGGCTAGTTGGAGATGTGTCAATATTTGATTTAAATTTAAACCAGGTATAAGAATTAGTTGTATCAGTCACTGCCGTTTCTGTCCAGTTATATGAACTTGTTGTATAAATTGATGTCCATGAACCATCTGAACCATTTGTACTATTATTACTTCCATAAAGCGTAAAATTATTTACAAAATAATATGCAGTTCCATAGTACGTTCTCTTATAATACTGAAATTTACTAAATTTCACAGCAACAGGTAATTTCAAGGCTATCCAAGGATATGTTGCAACATTTGGCACCCAAACGTTTGTCCAATGTGAATCATCTGAAACAGGTTTGAACGCTTCTTGTATATATCCAACACTACTATGTGATGAAGATGCATATATAGCATAAGTATCTCCATTCGTTGTCCATGAAACATTTGTATCTTGTCTATTAGTTGTTACAGAACTAATTCCTTGAGGAAACTCTTCTTCAGCTGCACTGAGTGTAGTTGTTAGTAAACTTGAAAAACCTGATTCATTTCCTGCTGTATCTAATGCGGTTGCTTTAAATGTATTTGCTCCTGTTGATAATGTCACTGCCTGTGACCAAGATGGAGAACCTAAAGTACCGGTATTTAAAAGTAGAGATGTTACTCCAGAAGTCAAATCTGGATGTGTATGTATAGCAAATTTGAGATTAGAAAGAGAGCCACCACTTGCAGTTACAGAAGCATAGTGATACTCATATGAACATATATCATTAGAACTACTGTAACTATCTGTTAATGAATCTAATTTGAATACAGTTGCTTTCAATTGACTATTGCCTGACAAACTCGTGTCAATCACGAGTTTTATACCTATATAGTTTATTGTTCCTGTATAGTCAATCTTTACTGGAGTGTTAATATTTGCAAAACCTGATACTGTAGTAGATGTAGTAGATGTAGTTGCTGAATTCCAACTATATCCAGATGACAAAACAAAGTTTCCTACAGCGTGCTGGTTTGCAGATATTTGAAAGGTATTTGCACTTGGTGCATGGATCATGTGGTAATGAGGTGCACCGTTCACACCTAAGATTGTAGCCAACGAGGGAAACGCTGTGAATGAAGAGTTAGAACTTGGGGTATTTATCAATACATATCTTGTAGCATTTGTTGCTATCGATACACCTACAAATGCTGATGGTTGTCCACTTACTGCTTGTGATCCTGTTTGTGTCAATGTTATTCCACCAGGTGTTATAGATGTGATAGTGTGAAGCAATGTTCCTCCTGTGTTGTAGAGTTTTACTGAATTTGTATCAGATGAACATGTACCAGTAATTGTAAGTGAAGATGAAAAAACGGTAGAATCAGAGTTTGATATAACTGGGTCTGCAGGTGGTGTAGTGTCTGGTGTATATGTTGTTGTAAGTAAATTCGAATATCCTGATTCATTTCCTGCTGTATCCAATGCAGTTGCTTTGTATGTATTTGTTCCTGATGATAATGTAACTGCTTGTGACCACGTAGTATTTCCAATTGTTAAGTCTATTGTATGTAATAATGTACCAGAAGTGTTGTATATTTTAATTGTATCTGTGTCTGACGAACATGTACCAGAAACTGTAAGTGAAGCTGATAATGTTACGGTCGAATCAGAGTTTGTTATGACTGGATTTGAAGGTGGTGTAGTGTCTGGTGTATATGTTGTTGTAAGTAAATTTGAATATCCTGATTCATTTCCTGCTGTATCCAATGCAGTGGCTTTGTATGTATTTGCACCTGATGATAATGTAACTGCTTGTGACCATGATGTTACTGTTGTAGTAGGTATTGTCGTGCCCATGTCGTAACTAACACTAGTAGGAGATGGAGATGAACTTGAACCACCATTATTTGTTGTTGTTTTGAGAACACTATTTTCATATATTTTTAAGCCACCTGCTAAAGACGGTCTGTGATAATATATTGTAAATTGTGTCACTTTTTGTGTTAGAGTGATTGTAAATAAATCACTGCCTACTGAAGGAGAACTATCGAAATAAACATAACCGCCAGTTTCATCATTAACAGAATCAATCATATCCCCTAAACTTCCTGCCAAAGATTGATGTAATGTTATGTCACTGGTTGACAAACTTATCACATTTGAACTTGTATCATATGCTATGAGTTCAGTTATTATTTCTAAACCATTCGAAGCTGTTTGGTTGTGCTCAAATTTATACACAAAAGAAGTAGGAGATGAAGATGTTGTTGTTATGTTTGTGATTGTATGTAATAATGTTCCTCCTGTATTGTAGAGTTTTACAGAATTTGTATCAGTTGAACAAGTACCAGAAACTGTAAGTGAAGTGGAATCTGTTTGCGTAGAGTCGGAGTTTGATATAACTGGGTCTGCAGGCGGTGTCGTGTCTGGTGTATATGTTGTTGTAAGTAAGTTAGAATATCCTGATTCATTTCCTGCTGTATCCAATGCAGTTGCTTTGTATGTATTTGTTCCTGATGATAATGTAACTGCCTGTGACCACGTAGTATTTCCAATTGTTAAGTCTATTGTGTGTAATAGTGTTCCTCCTGTATTATAGACTTTTATTGTATCTGTATCAGTTGAACATGTACCAGAAACTGTAAGTGAACTTGACGATGTTTCAGTAGAATCTGAATTTGTTATAACAGGATTTGAAGGCGGTGTATTATCTAATATAACTTCAAATGATATTGATTTTGTTACTGTTTCTCCCGTCAGTAATGTTATCACTAATGATGAAGTACTTGCTTCAGTAGAATTTGAATCTATTGTCATACTTCCTGTATAATTCTTATTATCTGAAGAATTTATGGATGTAACTGCAGTATTTGCAAAAGTTGCACTTGATATTTCAGAGGGAAATAAATTACCGCTCATTTGCCACACTAAAGAAATGACATCATCAAGAGTTCCACTGGTTGTTGAACTTGTTGTACTATTTGTCACAGTCTCTGTTGATATTGTACTTAATGGAAGATGATATTTAACATTTGAATCAGATATACTGTCTTCAAAAAATGCAAGTGTTGATTCTGAATTGTTAAAATATGGTCTTAAGTAAAAGTCACTTCCATTTTCACTATTTCCACTTATTTTAAACGTTGCCAATTCATATGTACCTAAAGTATATGAATTATTTTCAAAATTGGTTGGATCACTTATTGTTGATACAGTAGTTGTTTCTCTTTTGAAAAGTAATTTGTACGTTCCACTATCATTATATGGTTCTAATTGCCATTTGTACTCTGTTCCATTGTATGGATATATTAATGTTAAATTTCCAACTTCAATTGCTCCTTGTGTATTAGATGAAACATCTGTGGATGTTCCAGAAATGTATGATTCTTGCGTTTCAGTTGAATCATCTACTGACATCCATGCCAAAGCATTTTTCCCAGCTATCGTTGTTCTTCTCAATTTCCATTTTATTCCTGATTTATTTACAATTATATTTGAACAATCAATTTGACCTAAAGTCATAATATATAATAAATAATGAATAATATTTTAAATTCTTGCAACCGTAAATTTCTCGACAATTACTATTCTTAATTCTTATAATTTTCATACAGCATCTGGTTCAACATCATCGACTACTGTTATTTTAGTCTGTTTTTCAAAATTTTTCATATGATTCGCCCATCTTCTGTTATAATAAATAAATTTCAAACATAATATCATGAATGAACTAAACCCTAATATGCTAGTTGCAGCAGCCAATTCAAGTTCTTTTTGATCATACATGTATAACGACCATAAAAAACTTGATGTCATCATAAAGAGTTGTGATATTATGGATATATCTACCAAACTTCCAGTTCTATAACCAACAACAAACTGTGGTATTAATGAAGTAGCTGCTAATGATAGTGCTGTATATTTATATATATTGCTATCAATACTTTTCATTTGATTAAATACCATTCAATTAATAATATAAATTTTAATTAAAATACAGCTTCATAACCTTCTCAGTGGGATTTCTACACATGATGCATGAATCACAATTTGTTGTCTTCATATAACATTTATCACATATTGTGTGCCCACATGGAACATATGCCATGTTTACCTCAAAATTCAAACATACTGGACATAATTTCCTTGCATCATTATCTGTATAATGAGGTCCTTTAGTTATCATATATTTAAAAAATTTCTCTTTCTCATTCATTGAATCATGCAAGCCTTTGAGTTGGTTGTCCTGAGTCTCTAGCAATGTCGCTAGTTGTGAAATATTAGATGCATATTCAATATAATCATCTGTATCTGCAAGATCCTTTAATTGATGATAACTTTGTTTGGTGGAAGTATTTATTTCGACTTGCTTTTGTATTTTGTTTTTTAGCAGAGATATTACCTCAAATATTTCAGACAATTTGTTTTTATATGTTTCTGTTTCGTGTATGTAAACAGCTGGGTCGTATATGTTTTTAAAGACTGAAACATCTTCATCTGTTATGTCGATGTTATTTTTTTGATATAGTAATTTGTTTGAAAAATCTAGAATTTTCCCCAAGTATACATGTTCTTCATTAAAAGCTTCGTCTATTGGTGTTCCAAAATTTGCCATTAACTGACCCATGAATATTATTCGAAATTTGAACCGAACCTTTCTTATCTTTCATTACGTTTTAATAGTTTATTTATACTCTCTTTAATAAGTTGACAGTCTTCAGTGTTTGTAATATTTTCTAGGAAATTGTATTTATTATTCATTTCACTGATCATGTTTATACAGTTAACATCATCTATAAAATTAACATCTTCGAAACAGCAATTTTTTAAATTCCCATTATAAATATATGTGGATTCAGAATATTGGATATTATCCAAAGAACGTGCATTATATTCTCTAATTCCTTGCTTTCGAGCTTCTTGTGTATTTAAGACTTCCATTGTTTGATTCAATACCAACCGAAGTGTATCATCTTCAATTAGTTTGACACAAGCATGAAAAGGCAACGGTGCAAATTCATTTGGTATGTGAAATTTTATTTGATTTTTCAAACTATATGCACAACCGAATGCATACTGAAATATTTTCTTTTCTAAGCTACTTTCCCAGTGTGTCAATACAATTTTATTTACTATGATATTCGGATCGATTTTAACATCTTTATGTGTGTACCAGTCATCCCATTTAGAGTCCTCTAATGAATGCCAGATGTACCCATTTCTGACCAACAGTTCTCTAATTTTCAGTCTGTTGTCTTCTTGAAAATTATGTTCCACAGTAATACACTTTATGGTATATTTTTTGAAGTCGAACGACTTCAATATTGAGTATTCTGATCCTTCTGTATCAATGCTTAAGTAATCTATAACTATTGGACAATCATACTGTTCAAGTATTGTAGTTAAACTTACTGTTATCTTTTTGGATTTAAACCCCTTGGGAGTATGACAATTCAACTGTTTTTCAATACCACTATAAAGTGAAAACTCGTCATAAGTTTGATCTTCTATGAAATCAATGAACTCACCCGTAGTCTCTCCTATGCAATTGTTATCACATATACAATTTCTATTTTTCACCAAATTTGAATATTGTGTACTTGGTTCTATACATAAGCCTTTCCAATTATATTCTTTTTCCAATTTTAAAGTATTTGAAATAACTATACCATTAGCAGCACCTATCTCTATGAAAAACCCCTCCTCTTTTTGGTTTAATGTGCGAAGAACCCATAAATCTTGATTCAGTTGTGAATTTGAACCCATGTATTAATCAAAATATTAAAAATTATAATATTAAACTAGCGTCTCAAGTAAACACAAAGTCAATATTCAACACATTCTTCTTCAACTTAATACCGTTCACGACTCAACTACTTAATATCCTATGACGCGGCTTCAGAAAACGCAGAAGAAGAGAAAGAGGACTACGGACGTTTAAGGATAACATTATTATAAATAGCAATACCAAAAAATGAATTCAGACGAATATGTTTTAGGAGTAACATCATTATGGGCATTATTACCAGTTGCGTTGATATTAGATAGACCAATAACAACAGCGCAATCTTTGATATCCATAAGTACGTTTATTGCGACATTTGCATCATTAAAATATTGGTTGAGTGAAGGACCAAATGTGAACTGGGGAAGATTCGACAAAGTTTGTGCGAGGACATTATTTTTCATATTATGTGTAAATAGCCAAAAAATAACATTTCCAATATGTGTTGGTGGATCTTATCTTATATCATACAAAACAAATTCATTCTTATGGCATCTTATATTTCGTTACTTTGGGGTTTGGTGGATTTATTCTTTGTTGGTTCCTCATTTAGTGTACTTTGACAACTTTTTATTGTTGACGTATGGATATTGGATCCATATCTTGTATTTGAAAGTGTGATTGTGGAATTATATTACGTATACTATGGGAACGTTTCAACTAGTATTATATTTTGTAGTTCTTCCAATGATATTTCAAGAATACATAGTTCATAAAAATAATCTTATATTTGGATGTTTTGTTTTAATATTACTGGGTCATTTGTACAAAGATTTCTTAGCGAAACCTACTTTTAAATGGAACGATGCTTCTGAACTCGTTGGTTTAATTATTGGTATCATCTTGCTCTTCAAAGCTCAAATAAAAATTGTTAAAATTGTCGGAATCATGAAAATAGCGGCACATACAAGACAATTTATTTTACATGACGATGTTTACTATCCTTTAGTAACCTGATGATGAAGATACTGGTGTAGACCTATAGCCAGTCATTGTGGAATTATATTATGATTGTGGAATTATATTACGTATAATATGGATAAGGTATACTTTGCTTATATGCCGGATCCAACTGCAATATCTTCGACATTACATTACTATTTAATTCTAGCAATTATAAATTCACGTTAAACATGCTTTTATTAAAATGTTTTATATATCAGGATGACTTCACGAACCTTGGTATGTATTATTGGTAATTTGCGGGGTGGAAAATTACCATTCAATACTTTGAAAGAAACTATATTGAATCATGATTGTGATTTAGCTCTTTGTATTGGAAGAGATCATGATATTAACAATATGTGTTGGAAACATGAAGCCAAGTATATATGGGAATTTGATGAACCTGAAGATTGGGGTAGTATTTATGACATGGTTGGCACAAATTGGAAAAATAAAATAGAAGGAGTTCATACAGGATTATGGGGAGGAATACACGATTACCCTGGTTCAGGTGCAATTATTTTTTCTTTCAGGTATTTACTAAAATTGAAATTATTAGAACTCCAATTAACTGACAAATATGATTTTTTTATTGTTACACGCTCAGATCATTCTTATTCCAATTTTCATGAAATCGAACAAATTAATAAATATGACCATATACACATACCACATGGGGAAGATTGGTTTGGTATTACTGACAGACATAGCATTGTTCCATCGAAATTCATCATTCCTTTTTTATCTATTATTGAATATATAAATGATGTATTTGTCAAACATCCATACAATCCTGAACAGATGCTTAATCAATTTTATAATTACATGAATTTCAAAATTAAAAGATACAAACGCAATGTGTATACAGTTGGAAGAAACAATGAGCAAACTAAATGGGGTAAAATATCAAATACCGTTGTTGTTAATGAATATTTTTCGAAATACGAAGCAGAGTACCATGAATGTATGAAAAATTATCCTAAATCTTTTGAAAGTAGTTTATTATTGAAATTTTCAAATATTGATCATAATTTCAATAATTTTATAAAATTTAATAACATTGAGTACAGCACACAACTTTTACATTCAAAAACTATTTTTGATACATATATAGAATTATTAAATAGATGGCCAGACCCACATGGATTTTCATCATATTATAATCATTTGCAGAACAACAAAAGTAAACGTTGGTTAAAACAACAAATTATGAGTAGTGAAGAATATTCAATTATTAATGCAATACCGCACGCTTTCAAACCGCATGCTTATTCAAACATTAACATAGTAACATTTGCATCTCATGGACAGTTCATTACTAAACAACAAAATATTTCAAATATTTTCATGAATAAAGGGTACAATGTTCACAATTGGACTAGTGATACATTAAATTTATATGGTTATTTGGACAGAATTACAAACTTGTTAAATGATTGTTCTTTGGTTCACGCTGATGATGAAAGAGTTAAACGTGCTATGTTTTATATGTGGAAACCAGTTGTAATTTATGAAACCATGAAAAAAATCAAAGAAGGGGAATTTCTCATATATACAGATCTTGATAGATGTTATAATTATGATTACGATCTTGAAGTTGAGCAATTTACTGAAATTGTACGACTTTTATTTGGAGGAGTTTTCGTTATATTTGGACTATTTACAAATAAAGAACATAGTAAAAGAAGAGTGTTTGATGAAATGCAATGCCATTCAGAAGAATATTTGAATCATAAACAAGCTGCCGCAACATGGTTGGTCTTTCAAAAAAATTCTAGATCCATCGGCATAATAGAAGATTGGATGTATTGGTGTTTACATGAATCGTTAATTATTTCAGCAAATCCTGGACCACATCCTGAATTAAAATGTTTCAAAAGAAATTCACACGATCAAGCAATTTTAACAAATTTGTTAATTCGAAAATCAAAATCAGATTGTCTTTTAAGATTACCTAGTATTGTAGATTTTGAACCTTTAACATGGGAAAAAAACATGAAAGCTACAATGGATTTGTATAATAACAAATATTTATCTATGATTGTATCTTTTTATAACGAAGATCTGGGTTGGTTAGAAAATTACTATATGAAAAAGTATGTATATTGCAAAAATATTGACAACTTAAAATCTAATTATATTCAATTGAGAAATTGCGGAAGAGATAGTCACACCTTTTTACACCACATTGTTCATAATTATGATAACTTAACAGAAGTTGTAGTGTTTACTCCAGGAAGTGTAAGTACTGAAGCTTGGGGTGGTCTCAAATTACGAAAATTTAGATATGTCATTGATAATTTATACAAAGTCTTCACTCATGGAATAGTATGTATGCCTCACGAAGATGGTGTAGATAAAGTACATTTTGATTATAATTTCACAATTTCAGAATGGAAAGGTACAGATTCAAAGAATTGTAATAATCAAAATAGCAGCTTGATACTTGCAAAAACAAGACCGTTTGGTAAATGGTATCAAGAAAACATTGACAATAATATTGACAAAATCAAGAAAGTAGGTATATGTTATAATAATATTTTTGCAACCACAAAATTTCAAATACAAAAATATCCGAAAACCTTTTACGAAAATCTACTATTACAACTCCAAATTGGGGAAAATTTAGAAGTTATACATTATGTAGAGAGAATTTGGTTAAGTTTATATAAATATTAAAGAATAAACAATATAATTGTTTATTATTATAATGGGTTCTGATGTTTGGAACTTTACTAATTCTGAAAAAGTAGTTAATGCTGATATATTTGACTGTGTTATTTCGTTAGGAAGCAAATGTGGTACGGCAACTTTACTTAACGAACTTGGATTGAGAAAAAAATCATTTCCCTTTGATTTTATTCCAACTTCTCCTGATTTAATTTTAAAATATCTTATAGATGATTCTGAAATGTATCCTTCTAAAAACGAACACAACAGATCTGAGCGAGAGTTTCTTGTCAATGCTGATGGTGTTTGGTTTGGTCATTTTAACTTATCAGATGGTTACACAGAAACTATTTCTAAATTTAAACAGAGAAGATGCGATTTAATTGATTATTTTCATTCAAAAAAGAGTATTTTATTTGTTTATGCAGCAGAATCTGACATTTATAATGAAATGAACAATTCCAACAAACCCAATCATGAAAATATTCAACATTTAGTTAAATATATAAAATCATTAAATACTAATCTGTTTTTTCATATTATTGCTATACATGTAAATAAACAATTTCCAGATTCTGAGTGTATATCAAATTACACTATTATTGTACCTGAAAAGTATATTTCGAAAAACATGGAAACTCATGTTCCAGATGTTTGCTACAAATTTAGAGATACGGTAAAAACCTTATTGCGTAAAATACTTAATATCAATCATCAAATATAATGTCATCAAATCCCTCTTCTTTTGAACCCATGAAAGCAGGATGATTACCTTCTTCAAAATCAACATCCATTTCATAATATGAATTCCTTAAATGTTTTGGTTTGGATTTTACAACAGGAGAATACACCTTTGCGTCACTTAAGAATGAACCCCAAAAACTGAATGAACTATTTGCTCTGAATATGGTTCTAGCAAAGTATAATATTAGAAAATCTGGAAGAAAATCAAAAATTATCCCTTCTTTTTCATCCTCTCCCATTGGATATGTCCAGTTATGTCCTCTATTAAAATAGTCGCTAGATAACCCCAAAGGTGATTTTGTTCTTAATGATATCTCATCACTTATCCATATCAAATTTCTTTCATCATATCCATATTTTCGAAATGCTTTCAAGTATGATTGTTTTGATATCATGCTGTGTGCACCTATATAACTTTTATGTGCAATATCTCCTCTTCGTATATGAGCTACATCATATGTTCCTTTTTTCTTTTCTAACATTTTATATATGTCGGTGTTTTTTACCTTTTCACTAAATTTATAAAGAGTTTTAACATCATTACTTTTCATAATTTGCAAAAGTTTTGGTATATACATGCAGTTGATGTCATCAAATGCAATATCTCCTATTTTTTCATCTATATTTCTAGTATCTATAAACTGTACGTTACTTTTGGTCCTTTCATTATATTCATTTAAGGCACTTTTTCTATATTTTACTGTATCAAGAATTTTGTTAGTTTGATTTACACATAATCTTAAAGTGTCATCATTTATAACATTGCAGTTTGACGGTGTGTTGAATAATATACTCCCTTCCCAAAATGAAGGAATCTCAAAATTTCCATGTTTTTGTTGTGCAACTTGATTGATAAATGCATACTGAAACATTCTATTTCCAAATCTTCCTATCCAGTGTAACAGTTTTGTTTCGTTCTTTTTATTATTGTATTTTTCACGGAAATATTTTGTTATTACCATTTTACTTCCAGATTTTACGTTGTTTCCGACGTGTAAAGATTCAGGAAGTAGTATGGTTTCTCCATTTGTCGCTTGAATCGTATTGTTCCATGTCAATGCTTTTCCAACTTCAGGCTTACATGTAAAATCAAATTTTGGAAATGATGTTTCTCCACCAGTTACATCTTCATTTAAATAAATCATGAAAGTACGCGTTCTATTTCCAGAGTTTTCAGTATGCTTGCTATATGTCATGGTACCTGGATCAAAATAATCAGTATGTTCTTTAAAGTATTGTCCCTCTGAGTAATGTTGACCTTGGAGTGGTTCTCCAAATTTTGAATCTATTTTCACATATTTGCAAATTTTATCATCAATTCTTTTTACAAACTCATCATTGCTGTTAAACATACAAGTTTCACTTGTTCTATAACCTGATATTTCTGTTGGTCGTTTTGATTTCGGATCTGCTATAGTTGAAGGTTTTTTAGATTTTAATATCAAATTACACAGTTTTGTTGATTCCTCCGCATTTAAAAAGTTATTGATATAACTTAACTGTATCCGACCTGAATTGACTACAACTTGTTCTGCTTGCAACTGAGTTGGTGACTCTGATTTCACAGTTGTAGCTGAATTGATAGTATTGATGTATTTAAGTTTCTGTCTCGCTGTCATTCTATTTATATTTTTTTTAAGTCCATCAATTCCGCTTAAATTTGAAGACAAATCATGTGAAATCGGTGTCGGTGTCGGTGTCGGTGTCGGTGTCGGTGTCGGTGTTGGTGTCGGTGTTGGTGTTGGTGTTGGTGTTGGTGTTGGTGTTGGTGTTGGTGTTGGTGTTGGTGTTGGTGTTG
>MDTC01006979.1_pt1 | contig 15014 bp, 15 predicted proteins | sample 811181 | NCBI WGS metagenome assembly MDTC01 (sample SAMN05326644, study PRJNA326480) | marine metagenome | isolation source: seawater | place: Pacific Ocean: North | collected 2011 | reverse complement strand
GTGCGCGGACAGCAATCCCGTGGCGACGCCATCATCGAGGAACGAGGAGACACCTCTCACGTCCTGACCCCGGATCCGCACAGCTCCTCCGTGGTGAAAGCAGACGTTCGAAGCCCCAATATCCTCTCTGTCGGCCTGACCCCGTCTGGAGCGCTACGCCACCGCCGCCCTCACCGCGGCGACGCACTCGTCGTCGGTGGGGAAGCCGTTCAGGGTCTTCTTCGCGACCACCTCGCCGGCGACGGTGACCTCGAAGATGCCCCTCGCCCCTCGGATCAGCTCGACGTCGACGCCGATCTCCTCCCGCAGTCGGTCCGCCACCCGGGCGGCTCGCGGGAGGTAGTTTCAGGACACGCAGTAGGCGATTTCCACCATGTCGACCTCACAGTCTGGCCACCTCGTGTACCGGACGGCCCCTCTGCACATACACTGTCGCCCTGCCTGGAGGCCATGGTGACCATCTACGAGAGTGAGTACCCGGACGCACAGATCCCCGACGTCTCGGTGACCGACTTCATCCTGCGCCACAGCAAGCGCCTGGCCGACAAGGTCGCGATCATCGACGGGCCGACCGGGCGCACCGTCACCTACGCGCAGCTCGAGGGGCGCATCCGCGCGCTCGCGGGCGGTCTGCAAGCACGCGGGGTGGGGCCGGGCACGACCATCGCGCTGATGTCGCCGAACCTGCCCGAGTTCGCGATCGTCTTCCACGCGGTCGCCCTGGCCGGCGCGACCGTGACCACCCTCAACCCGACGTACGGGGCGGAGGAGCTCGCCTTCCAGCTCAAGGACGCCGGAGCCAGCTGGATCGTCACCATCGGCATGTTCGCCGAGGTCGCCGCCAAGGCCGCGGACGAGGCCGGCGTGGACCACCGGGTCATCATCGGCGACGCGCCGGAGGGCTGGGAGGGACTGGCCGGTCTGTTCGGCGCCCCCCTGGCCGAGCAGGTGAGCGTCGACCCGGCCGAGGACGTGGTCGTGCTGCCGTATTCCTCCGGTACGACCAGCTTTCCCAAGGGGGTCATGCTCACCCACCGCAACCTGGTGGCCAACCTGGTCCAGACCGAGGCCCCCATCAAGATGCTGGAGGACGAGGTCATCTTCGCGGTCCTGCCCTTCTTCCACATCTACGGCATGACCGTGCTGATGAACTTCACCCTGTCGTCCGGCGCCACCATGGTCACGGTCCCGCGCTTCGACATGGTGCAGATGCTGGAGCTGACCCAGGAGCACGGGATCACCCGGCTCTTCCTGGTGCCGCCCATCGTGCTCGGCCTGGCCAAGCACCCCATCGTCGACAACTACGACCTCTCGAGCGTCAAGCAGATCTTCTCCGGCGCGGCCCCCCTCGGCGGAGAGCTGGCCGAGGAGGCGGCGAACCGGGTCGGCTGCACGGTCGCCCAGGGCTACGGCATGACCGAGCTGTCCCCCGTGAGCCATGCCATCCCCGAAGGCGTGGTTCGACCGGGATCCTCGGGCACGCTCCTCCCGAATACCCGCGCCCGGCTCATCGATCCCGAGACCGGCAAGGACGCCGCCGCCGGCGAGGAAGGCGAGCTGTGGGTCGCCGGTCCGCAGGTCATGAAGGGCTACCTCAACAACGCCGAAGCGACCGCGAACACCCTGGACGCGGACGGCTGGCTGCACACCGGCGACATCGCGCGCATCGATCCCGATGGGCACACCTACATCGTCGACCGGCTCAAGGAGCTCATCAAGGTCAAGGGCTTCCAGGTCCCGCCCGCCGAGCTCGAGGCGCTGATCATCCAGCACCCTGCGGTCGCCGATGTCGCTGTCATCGGCATCCCCGACGACGAGGCCGGCGAGCTGCCCAAGGCGTTCGTGGTCAAGAAGCCGGGGGCGGAGGTGAGCGCAGACGCCATCAAGGCCCACGTGGCCGAGCACCTCGCCCGGTACAAGCACCTGCACGAGGTCGAGTTCATGGAGCAGATCCCGAAGTCCGCGTCGGGCAAGATCCTGCGGCGCCTGCTCCGGGACGGCTCGTGACGAACCGGGGCGCCTGACCGGGCGTCCGCTCCCCCACCGGGAGGTCCGTTGATCCTGCTGCTCGATGTGCCCGTGCTGGTGGTGTTGATCCTCGTCACCGTCGGCGCCTTGCTGCTGGTGCACTACGCCAAGGCCACGCCCTGGGTGCTGGTCATGGCCATCGCCGTGCTGGCCACCGGGCTCGCGTTTGGCGCCACCATGTGGATGGGCAGTTTGTTCGCCGGTATGCGCGCGCTGGCCTGGTACCTCTTCTTGGTGTTGCCGGTGCACCTGGGTCTGTACGCCGCCTATGTCCAGGACTGGGAGCGCTGGGTGGCGGGCGTGCTGGCTGGGCTGGCCGTGCTGGTCGGCATCGACGCCTTCTTCATCGAGCCCGCGTGGCTGACCGTGCGCACCGAGCGGGTCGTCAGCGACAAGGTGGACGAGCCGCTCACGATCGCGATCCTCGCCGACATCCAGACCGACCACCCCGGGGCGTACGAGCGGCGAGCCATCCGCCTGGCCCTGGACGCGGACCCGGACCTGGTCCTGCTGCCCGGCGACTACATCCAGCACCCGCACCCCGAGGTCAACCGCCGCCTGCGGGCCGAGCTGCGGGCCATCTTCCGCGAGGAGGGGCTCGCCGCACCGCTGGGCGTCTACGCGGTGCAGGGCAACGTCGACCACCCGCGCGCCTGGGTCGACCTGTTCGACGGTCTGCCAGTGCAGGCCGACGTGCGCACCACCGCGCACCCCGGCGAGCCGGTCTCGGTCACCACGCTCTCCTTCGACGACGGCTTCCACGCAGGCGCGAAGATCGAGGTACAACCTGGCTTCCACGTCGCGATGGCCCACGCGCCCGACTTCGCCCTGGGTCAGGTGGACGCGGACCTCCTGGTCGCCGGCCACACCCACGGCGGGCAGGTGCAGGTGCCGATCCTCGGCCCGCTGATCACCTTCTCCCAGGTCCCGAACGGCTGGGCGTCGGGCCGCACCGACCTGCCCGGCGGGCGCACCCTGGTCGTCAGTCGCGGGATCGGCATGGAGCGCGACCACGCGCCCCGCCTGCGCTTCTGGTGCCGCCCCGAGGTCGTCATCGTCGAGGTCGTACCTCGTTGATCCCTACTCGCGCGGGTGTCGGGTCAGCTTCATGCGCACGCCCTCCCCTCCTCCGGCGCGGGCGTGGATGACCGCGGTGTAGAGGCCGTCGTCCTCGAAGTCCTCGTCGCCGAAGATGGCGTCGAAGGCGTCGTCCTGGGCATCCAGGCGGATGGGGTGTCCCGGCCCGGCGGCGACCGCCATGAAGGTCGTGGGCCACTCGACGTCGTAGCCGAGGCCGCCCGCGAGCACGGCGCCGTCGACGAAGACCCGCGCCCCGTCGGCGACGTCGGGGTGGGCGATGATGAAGCGGATGTGGGCCACGCCGGGAATGGGCTCGGGGAAGTCGTCGGCGAGGGCCACGGAGCGCCAGGGGTGGTCCCCGCCGTCGCCGGCGAGCAGCCAGGAGTAGCGGGTGTCGGGGTCGAGGCTCAGCGCGTCGGTCGTCAGGTCGAAGCCGTCCCCGCGCAGGGAGAGTGGTCCGGCGACGGGTAGATCGACGACCTCGGAGCCGGTGCCCTGGTCCAGGCCGGCAGCGACGACGGGACCGTCGGGCACCAACGCGTCGAAGACCGGCACGTCCGCGGTCGCGTTGAAGAGCTGGGCGCGGGTGGTCTGGCCCGCGACGATCCCGGGGTCCGAGTCGTCGGTGGTGCCGCCCGTGCAGGCGGCGACGCAGAGCAGGACGGGCAAGACACGCACGGAGACCTCCAGGCACACCCCGTAGCGTGCCCTCTTGTAGAGTGACCCGCTGGAGGCGACGTGGATCAGCGGACCGTGTGCGTGCATGCCGGCGGCGAGGTCGACCCGGGCTCGGGTGCGGTGACCCCGCCCATCCACCTGTCGAGCACCTTCGCCCGCGACGCGGACAACGCGCTGGTCGGTGAGCACCTGTACGGCCGCTACGGCAACCCGACCCGAGACCGTCTCGAGCGGGCACTTGCGGAGCTCGAAGGCGGAGGATCGGCCTACGCGCTGCCGACCGGCCTGGCGGCGTCCATGGCCCTGCTCCAGGCGGCCTGCTCGCCGGGGGACCGGGTGCTGTTCTCCGACGACCTCTACTTCGGCGTGCGCAAGCAGCTCCTCGGACCGCTGACCCGCTGGGGGCTCGTCGCCGAGCCGGTGGACCTGTCCGATCTGGACGCGCTGGACGCGGCGCTCTCGCGGGGATCGGCGCGCATGATCTGGATCGAGACGCCGTCGAATCCGCAGCTGCGGGTGACCGATCTGGCGGCGGTGGTCGCGCGGGCGAGGGCTGCGGGGAGCCTGGTCGCGGTCGACAACACCTGGCCCTCGCCGGTGCTCACCCGCCCGCTGGAGCTGGGCGCGGATGCCGTGCTGCACAGCACGACCAAGTACCTGGGCGGACACTCGGACGTGGTGGGGGGCGCGGTGGTGATTCCGGCCGATAGTGCGCTTGTCGAGCCGATGTTGGAGCAGCAGCGGGTGGGCGGCTCGGTCCAGGCGCCCTTCGACTGCTGGCTCCTGCTGCGCGGTCTGCGGACCCTGGCCCTGCGGGTGCGCGCCGCCAGCGAGGGGGCGCAGGCGCTCGCCGAGTTCCTGCACGCCGATCCCCGGGTCGTGGCGGTCGCCTACCCCGGACTGCCCGACGATCCCGGCCATGCCGTCGCCGCCAGGCAGATGCGAGGCGGGTTCGGCGGCATGCTCAGCGCCCGGCTGGGCAGCAGGGAGGCGGCCCATCGCTTCGTCGGCGCCCTTCGGCTGTGGACCCGGGCGACCTCGCTGGGCGGCGTCGAGTCCCTGGTCGAGCACCGGATCGCAGTCGAGGGGCCGGACTCGACCACCCCGCCCGACCTGGTGCGCTTCTCGGTCGGCATCGAGGCGCCGGAGGACCTCATCGCCGACGTGGCCCAGGCGCTCGACGCCTGATCAGCTGATGGTTGCCGGGTTGGGGGTCCGGGGTCGCGGCCTGAGCGCCCAGGACAGGGGCGTGGCGATGGCGGCGACGGCGCCGAGCCAGACGAAGAACGCCAGGCGCACCTTGAACATGCCGATGAGGATCAGCAGCGGCGAGGTCAACACCGTCACTGCCGCCGTGATCAGCCCGGCGCGCTTCACGAACCGCTTGCGGTCCTGCTCCTCCATGAAGAGGATCACCTCCTCGTTGCGCAGGTCCAGCAGGGGCTCTTCCTCGCAGCTGCCGGGGCAGTCACCGGGGCCCCCGTCGTAGCGGGTGTCGCAGCGTTCACAGTAGTAGCGTCCCATCGGGGAGACCGTGATCACGGGCACCTCCAGACCGCCCGGGTAGCATCCCAAAGCGGAGGATGCGAGCCGATCAGTCCATCCAGGGCGCGTCGTGGGGCAGGCCGGCGGGCAGCCTGGCGAAGGCGCGATCGGCGCGGTGGTAGAGGGGGTCGCAGCGGGCGGGGTCGAGGGGGCCGATCCACTCGGGAACCCCGCGCCCGTCGGCGTAGTAGGGGGGCAGGTGGGGCAGGACGTGGCCCGCTCCGCCGAGCGTGTCGGTGGCGCCGTAGACCACGCGGCCGATGCCGTGGAGCAGGCAGGTGCCGAAGCACATCAGGCACGGCTCCAGGGTGGTGACGACCGTGAGCTCGCGGGCGCGGGGCCACAGCGCGACCGGGACTCCGGACAAGGCCACGATCTCCGCGTGACGGCCGGGATGGTAGGGCGGACCCGGGACCTCGGACCAGCCCTCGGCGACGACCTCTCCGCGAAGCGCGACCAGGGCTGCGATGGGCAGGTGGCCGCGCGCCTCGGCCTGCAGGGCCAGGGCGACGACGCGATCGAGGAGGGCGGCGTCGTCGGCGAGGCGTGGGCTCATGCGGGCGGCGCCCCATCGCCGTGCTCCAGCGCGTGCACCCAGTTCGAGAGCCAGGAGGCGTGCTGTTCGGGCTTTCCGGCGATCAGGGTGACGACGGTCTCCGCCCGTGCCGGATCCCCGTCGAGCACCGCCTTCAGCGCCTGGATGCCGGCCTCGGCGTAGGCCGGGCGGCGGGCCTTCACCGCGCGCCAGCGACCCGCGACCGACGCGGGCGGGGAGTTGTTGCGACCCACGAGGTCGAAGGTGAAGCGCTCGGCGACCACGGCGGCGTCCCGCTCCAGCAGGGCAGCCCAGGGATCGGCGGGCGCGTCGGCGTAGGCAGCGGTGAGGCCGGTATGGACCAGCGACTCGAGCTCGCCCCAGTCGGACGCCTGCTCCACCTGGTCCAGGGTGAGGACCGCCCGGCCGCCGAACATGCGATCCGCGGGATCGGGCGACAGCCAGCCCGCGCGCGCGGCGTCGGTCAGGGCGTCGACGATCCGGGCCAGGTCGGAGGCCGCATGGGGTGGGGGCGCGTGCGGGGACTCGTCGAACCCCACCTGGCCGGCGGTGGGGGCGAAGTCGTAGCGGAGCAGCAGGTCGATCAAGCCCTGGTCGGGATCGGCGCGGAACAGCACCGACCACGGGCGGGCCAGGGGCACCTGCAGGACCGTGCGCGCCGAGTTGGGCAGGGTGGCGGTCAGCAGGTTGCGCACTCCCATCTCGAAGCGCCCGGGAACGCTGCTCTGCAGCAGGAAGTCCGCGTCGGAGAATGGAGCTTCGACGCCTTTCTTCGCCAGGAGGTCCACCAGTGCGGCGTAGCCGGCGGACGGGCTGTCCGTCTCCCAGGCGCGCTTGGCTCGGACGAGGTCGTGGAACATGGGTCCTCGGCTCACAGGGAGTGGAAGTCGCCGCTACCGTCGACCTCGTAGCCCTTGCCGGCCAGGTAGCCGACCGGGTCCGAGAGGCAGCTGTCGCAGTCGGCGATCTCGTCCTTGGCGTCCTGGTAGAGGGACAGGGCGGTCACGTCGAGGCCGCTGTCGGTCTGCAGGGCGTCCAGATCGGCGACCGCCTTCGTGAGCAGCTGCAGGCAGTTCTCGGTGCGGGTCTTGTGCTCGGCGTTGTAGGTCAGCGCGACCCCATCGCGGGACACGACGCCCAGCGCCTCGGCGGCGGTGGCGGTGTTGTTGTGCCCGTCGCCCATGACGCCCGGATCACCGACGTGCTTGCGCAGCTCCTTGTGCACCAGGTTGTCGATCTTGGTGAGGATGACGTCGATGCCCAGGGACTCGTGCACGAAGTCGGTCAGCCCGTAGGTGGTGCCGATCGCGACGACCTTCTTCATCAGGTCCTTGAGCAGGCCCTTGAGGTTGTCGCCGATCTTGTCCCGGTCCGTCTTCACCGTGACGATCGCCTTCTTCGCGTCGTCGTACCAGCTCTCGAGCCCCTCCAGCGCCGTCTTGCAGGCGACGCGCTCGTTCTTCTGGTCGCCGTCGGGCAGGGACCCGATCAGGACCTCCTCACCGGCGATCGCGTCGGTGACCTTGTCCTTGAAGGGCTTGGGCAGGCTCGCCATGGTGACGTCGAGCACGCCGTTCATCCACGAGGCGGTCAGCTCGTGGGACTCGCCGTTCAGGGTGAACGACTCCTCGGCGTGGGCGGCGTCGAGGGTCGGGGTGCCCTCCTCCTGGACGGCGCCGTCGGGGACGGACTCCATCGACCCGCTGGACCCGCCCTGGGTCGACGTCGGTGCGGTGGCGGGGGCAGGCGCTGACGCCTGGCGCTGGGACTGAGCGGGCATGGGTCCTCCGAGGAACGAGGGCGCGGGGGGTAACCCGCCCGCACCGGACAGCGGTTTCGGATGGTCTCAGCCCCGATCCGGGCGCTACCGACGCGCCCACCCGCCGTCCTGCCAGTCCTCTTCGACGGAGTAGTTCTCGTCGTCGTTCGGAGCGACCTTGCGGCTCACCGCACCGTCCTTCAGCGTCCACTTCTCGTCCCACAGATCGTCGCGATCCAGGTCGATCTTGGCGCGATTCGCTCCTGGCTCCCCGGCGTCCTGGTAGACATTGACCTTGTAGGGCTGGCCCTTGGTGACGTCCTTGAGCTTCTCCGAGCCCAGGCTGCGGCCCAGGTAGCGGGAGACGACCTTGTCCACGGCGCGCAGGTCGGGGCGGGTGGGGGCGGGCGCCTCGTCGGGATCGACCCCGCCGGCCAGGGGCTGGATGACAGGCTTCGCGTCGGGATCGATGCCCTGGGAGATGAGTTCCTCCCGGCGCTTCTCCTCCTCCAGGCGGGCCTGCTCGGCGCGCTCCGCGGCGCGCTGCTCCCGCTCGGCCTGCCGGGCCTGCAGCTCGGCCTGCTCCTGGCGGAGGCGCTCCGCCTTCTCCTCCATCTCGGCCAGCTGGGCCGCGCGCTGCTCCTGCCACTGCCGCGCCAGCTCGCCGTACGCGTAGTAGCCGCCCACACCGAGGAGTCCGAGCACCACGACCCCGCCCGCACCGGCGAGGGCGAGGAACGTGCGCAGCTTCATGCGACCAGCGAGGGGCATCGGGCCTCCGTCAGGCGCTCGCCGCGGGGGCGTCGCGCAGATCGACCATGCCACGACCCTGGGGCACGGTGCAGTTGCAGTAGCGATAGCGGCAGGGCTCGGCATCCAGGGCGAGGCGCAGGGAGCCGTCGAGCACGTTGCCGAGCCGCTCCTGGCGGTAGCGCCGGGCGGGGTAGCAGCGGTAAGCCTCGCCGCGGTGGTCGACGATGAAGTAGCGCGCGCCCGCCCAGCACGGTCTCCCCGAGAGATCGGGGTCGATCCTGCCGAGTCCGTTGTGTCCGCCCAGCGCCAGCAGGGCCTCGCGCTCGGCGGGGGTGTAGGCGATCACGTCCCGGTCCTGCTTCTCGGGCTGGGCGAGGAGCCGCTGGCCACGGGACGCGAAGCGCGCCTGGAGGTCTTTCAGGCGGGGGAGGGTCTCGCGGGTGGCGACGCAGGTGGCGACGACCGGGCCCGCGTGGCGCTCGGCGAGCCAGCACAGGGTGTCGAGGAACGCGTCGGGATCGGCGTACTCGAGGTGGAGCGACGCGGAGAGCACGCCGGGCTTCGGGGCGGTCGCGTCCACGTAGGCGGCCAGCGTCTCGCGCTTGCTCGACAGGTTGGTGACCACGCTGACCCGCAGCCCGCCATCCACGAGGCCCTGCACGCCAGCGAGGAAGTCCGGGTGGCGGAAGGGCTCGCCGCCGGAGAGCTTGATCTCCCAGTCGCCGGGCAGGCCGGCAAAGGCAGCCACGAAGGCGGGCAGGTCCCGGGCCGACTGCTTGCGGTCGTCCACGAAGCGCTGGGTGCAGTAGGTGCACCGGTAGTTGCACGTGGTGTTCATGTTCCACGAGATCACGCCTTCGAGCGGGTATCTCGGGGTCATGGGGAGGCCTGTGCCGCAGGCCCGACACCCGCGATCATCCCGCGGTTGGCGGGCACGGTGCAGGGACACACGTCGTACGGACAGGGGCTCGGAGTCTTCCAGAGGTTCAGCCGCCCCTCGAAGACGTTGCCCAGCAGGCCGTCGCCGCCGCGCTTGGCGGTGCGGCAGGACCAGGCCCGGCCGTCCTTGTCGACGGTGAAGTAGTCGACCCCGGCCCAGCAGGTGCGGCCCTGGTAGCTGGGGGCGAGGTTGGCCTCCCGCGGGCCGGGAGCGTCGCCGATGAGCTCGCGCAGGTCGTCTTCTTCGCCCTCGTAGTCGACGACCCGGCCCTTCACCTTGAGCAGCTGGGGGAACCACCGGATCCCTCGCTCGGCGAGGCGATCGCGGCAGGCGCGGGCCTCGTCGAGGCGGCCGGGGCGCACGACCTGGTTGACGACGAAGCGCACGTCGGGGTCGACCAGATCGCGGAACCAGTCCGCCTTGTCGGCGAAGGCGTCGGGGTCGGTGAACTCGAGGTGGAGCGAGGCGGAGAAGACCGACAGCCGCCCGGACGTCAGCCGGGCGAACTGCATGAGATCGCGCCTGGAAGCAGAGAAGTTGGTCAGTACCGAGATGCGGTGCGGGGTGCGTGCCATCAGGCCGGGCACGATCTGGGACAGGAAGAGCTTGTGGGCGAAGGCCTCTCCCCCGCTGCACTTGATCTCCCAGGTGCCGGGCAGGGCGGCAAACGCGGCGATCGCGTGGTCGAGCTGCTCGGCGACCGGTCGGCCCCGGCGGTAGCGCTTGGACTGGATGCAGTAGCTGCAGTCGTAGTTGCAGGCGCCGGCGACCTGCCACTCCACGGTCGGGGTGCGGGTCATGGGCTGGCCTCGCGGGTGCGCAGGCGCTCGGCCCACTTCACGTTCTGCTCGTGCTTGCCGCAGCGTTCACACCCGGCAAACCACTCCTTTCGCGCGATGCGCTCCCGGACGCCCTGCCAGCGCGCGCCATACCACTGGGCCTCGAACGGTCCCTCCTGGATGTGGCCCACCTCGACCGCGGTGTTGCAGCAGTAGAGCAGGGTCCCGTCGACGGCGATCCGGGTGTAGACGAAGCCCATCGCGCAGCCGATGTTGTCCATGTCCGCGGTCTGCAGCGGCGTGTCGACCGAGGCCCGCACCTGGCGCTCGAACAGGTCGAGGTTGGTGTGCACGCCCTGGGCGGTCGCCCGCGCTCGCGCCTCGGGGATGGCCTCGTCGAGCAACCAGCGGCGTTGAACCTCGGTGATCGCGGTGGCCTCCGTGCCGTGGGCCAGGCTCGCCAGCTTGTAGTTCACCCGCTCGGCGCCCAGCGAGCGGCCCAGGTCGACCATGGCGGGCACGTCGGGCGCGGTGTTGCGGTCGATGACCTGCACGTGCCGGGTCTTGACCCCCGCCCGCACCAGCTTGCGCAGCAGCCCGGCCATCGTGAAGAAGTGGGCCTCGGTCCAGCCGGGGTGGAAGGCCATGTAGGCCTCGGGGCTGGCGCCATGTACGCCGACGAGCAGGTTGTCGGGAGGACAGGCCAGCAGGCGGTCGGCGTCGGCGGCCACCAGGTTCGACAGCACGGTGAGCGACCAGCCGGACGCCTTGACCCGCGCGATCATGTCGTAGATGCGGGGGTGGGTGAGGGGCTCGCCCATGCCGGACAGGATGACGTGGCGCACGCTGCCCATGGCGTCCAGCTGGTCCACCAGGGCGTCGAAGTCCTCCATCGCCAGACGTTGGCGCTTCCAGGCGGCTTCTCGGGGAGTGTCCAGCAGCGGCGAGTGGTCCCAGCAGGTGATGCAGCGGGCGTTGCAGCCGTTGGTCACGTCGATGTGGACCTCCTGCGGTCCCAGCACCGGCCGACCGGCCTGCAGCCCGTCCAGCACGCGCTCGCGCAGGGCCTTGCCGCTCACGATCGCTCCCGCAGGTGGTGCAGGACCTCGGGCACGGTCCGGGCGCCGTGACCCTCCAGGCGGCTGAAGTGGGCGACCGCGTCGAAGAGGTCGTCCTCGTGGGCGAGCCAGGCGGCGGCCTGCTCGGCGAAGGCCTCGACCGACAGGGTGCGCTGGGTGGGCACGGCGCGGAGCAGGCTGATGGCGCCCATCCAGTCGTCGAAGCGGGCCCAGGCGGGGAGCAGGACCTCGGCGGCGGCGAGCAGCGCCGGGGCCGAGCTGCGGGGGAAGGTGCGGTGCAGGGCGGAGATCACCGACATGGCCGTGTCCGCGGCCACGTCGAGCTCGCGGCACAGGGCGAGGAAGCGGTCGATGCGATCGGCGGGGCCGGCGGGAGGCTCGGCAGGGATCGCGTCCAGCACGCCCTCATCGTGGAGCTGGAGCAGGGTGGCCCGGCGGGCGGCGCGATCCCTGGGGCTGGGACCGGCCAGCAGGCGGATCAGCGCCCAGGTCTTCTTGCCCTGGGTCGGGTCGAGGTGCGAGGTCAGGCGCAGGAGATCGTCGGTGAGGGCCTCGCGCGCCTGGCGCACGTCGGCGTCGGGCAGCACGTGGGTGAGGATCCGCGCCGCCGCGTCCCGGGAGCCGCCCTGAGGGACGAGCGTGCGTGCAGCCTCCGGATCTCCGGGGTCTTCCAGCAGATCGGCGACCTGGTCCAGGCTCTGCGCCATGCGTCCGGCGCCGACCTCCAGCGCGCGGCGGGCCCGGGCGTGCTGGTCGTCGGAGATCCGCGGCTGCGGCAGGAAGACGGTCGGCACCCCGGCCTGCATCAGCTCGTGGAAGGTGTTGTACCCGGCGGCGCTGGCGGCGGCGTCGACCCCGGTGAGCAGCTCGCACGGGGTGTGGCGATCGAGCCAGGTGATGCCTTCGCCGCGGATCTCCGGCCCCTGGTACAGGGGTCCCGCCCCGACGACGACGTGCCAGCCGCGGTCGCGCAGGGTGCGGACCAGGGTGGGCAGCTCGCGGCCGGCGTCGAGGTCGCCCCCGCCGCCGCGGGTGACGTACACGGCGCGCCTGCCATCGGGGATTCCCAGCGCCTCGCGGGCCCGGGCGCGGGGGAGCAGCTCGGCGGCCTCGCGGATGAGGATGGGGCCCACGTCGCGGCGGTCCGGCACGATGACGTCGTCGTACAGCGGAAGGAGCGGGGCGTAGGCGTCGTCCCCGGCAACCTCGTCCTTGACCGCGCGGGCGACGAGCACCTTGTGGGGCACCAGATCGAGCACCGGCACCAGCTCGCCGAAGGAGCCGCCGGGGAAGGTGTCGACCACCAGGATGTCCGGCGACAGCCCGTTGATCGCGTTCAGCACCCAGCCGCGGGCGACGGCGAGGTAGCGGGTGGGGTCGAGGCCGGCGTCACGAAGCATGGCCTTGGAAGGCATCTTCAGCGCGGGCACCCCCTCCCGGCGGGCCAGGGTGTCGGCCTCGGAGCTGGTGAGCAGCCAGGGCTCGAGCTTGACGTCGGCCAGGGCGCACAGGCGGCGGGCCATGCGGATGAGGGCCAGCTGCCGCACCAGGTGACCCATGCCGCGCCCGTTGATGGCGTAGGCGACGAGCCGGACGGTGGTCACGACACGTAGCCCAGGTCGTCCGCGCGGCTGACGATGGCCGCGGCCTTGGCGACGCGCTGGTCGGCGTCGTCGAGCCGGTCGCGCACCGGGCGGGCGTCGGGGGCGCGCTCGTACCAGCCCCGCCAGGTCGGGAACATGCGCGAGGGCTTGGACCCGGTCATCTCCTTGAACCACAGCTCGGTCGGGTTCTCGGCCAGGACGAAGCGATCGTAGGCGTCGTACGCCACCATGCGCTGGACCATCTGCTCGGCCTGGCGCAGGCGCTTGTTGTACTTGTCCTGCTTGTCCCCGAACTTCGTGTCCAGGTGCCGCCTGGGGAAGCCCGAGTGGTAGTTCTTGCTGCGCTGGAACTTGGCGACCTTGCGCTTGTACTTGGTGATCCGTCCGCCCAGGTCCTGCATGAAGGGCTTGATGCCCTTGAGCAGCAGATCATCGAGGATCTCCAGCTTGGCCTTCAGGCCCGAGGCGCGGCGCAGACCCAGGGTGACCTCGCGGTTCTCGACCGGCTGCTGGGCGTTCCACTCGGCGAGCAAGGGGAGGTCGGCCATGCGCAGGAACTCGACCAGGGCCTCGCGGCTGGCCTGCAGGTAGATCTCCGGGAGCCGGGGGATCCGCGCCAGGGCCTGGTCGTGCTCGCGGACCAGCTCGTGCACGGTGTTGATCTTGTGCTCGGTGGCGCCCACCTCGGCGCGCCACTTCACGCGCTCCACGTCGACCTTCTGGTAGGCGGGCAGGACGTCGTCGCCGAAGTCGTCCATGCCCAGCTCGCGGCAGATGCGATCGCCAGCCGCCCAGTAGGTCCAGTAGCGGGCCTCCAGGAAGCCGACGTCGTAGCCGGGCGTGTCGTAGCCGAGCTGCACCAGGGTCAGGAAGTGCTCGTGCTGCTCGAACCGGGCGCACGCCTCTTCCCAGGGTTGAAGCAGGCTCTTGCGCTCCTCCAGCTCGCGGGTCAGCTCGCCGTGGGGGCCGACCAGCCACTGGCGCCGGACGTAGCGCTCGTCCTGCTCGATCGCGCCGATCCGTCGCTCCAGCACCAGCTTCTCGTGGGCCATCGCGTCGAGGGGGGAGCGGCGCTCGAGCTTCTTGAAGGAGGCTCGGGCGGCCAGATCGTCCAGGGCGGCCTGGGTGAGCTCGGGCAGGTAGGCCTCGGCCAGATCGGCGAGCGCCTGGTCGAGCTGCCCGGTCACCGTGTCGACGGCCTGGCTGATGCTGTGGGACAGGCCGATCGCCCGCTTGCGCAGGCCCTCGGCGAGGCGGATGTTGCCGGCGAAGTGCTCGGCGAGCTGGTGACCGGGAATCATGCGGCGGTCTACCACACCTCGAGGGCGGCGTGGTCAGGGACTCCGCAGGCGCAGGGGCAGGCCGCCGCGGCGAGCGAGCACCCGGCGGGGCCGGACCGTCCACAGCCGTCGCGCCTCGTCGAACGCCGCGATGCGCGGGTCGTCGAGCAGGACCCGCGCCGGCCCCTCCAGCTGGAGCAGGTCGCCGGTGGCGAAGTCGACGAAGGCCAGGGCGGCGCGGCCGTCGGACACGATGTTGCCCAGGGTGTTGAAGGCGTTGTTGCCGGCGTAGTCGGGGATGACCAGCTCGCCGTCTGCGTTCACGTGCACGAAGCCCGGCGGCCCGCCCCGGTGCGACGCGTCGACCGACCGCTCGCCGGAGCCGTGCGTGGCGGACGTCGCGACGAAGAACGTGTCGGAACGGGCGATGAACGCCCGGTCTGCAGCGGTGAGCGCCTCGTGCTCGGCGGCGTGCACGGGCTCGGCGACCCCCGGCTCCACGACCCGCGGGTGGATGTACTGGGGGCAGTTGCCGAAGCTCTGCTCGACCCGGACCACGAGGCCACCGTCGTGGGAGACGACGCGCCCGTTCAGGCGGTTGCGGCGGCGGGAGTGCAGCTCGATGCCCAGCAGTCCCACCGGGGAGCCCACCTCGAGGCTGCCGCGGTCCAGGACGTCGGGCACCGCGTCCAGCACCAGGGTCTGGGCGTCGCGGGCGTGGGCGAAGCCGGGCGGACCGGTGAGGAAGCTCGCCCAGGGAGCGCCCCCGGGGTCGACCGCGCCCACGACGACGAAGGGGAGCTGGGCGAAGAAGCGCTGGTGCTGCGCGGGCATGGCCCTGCGGATGGCGCGCCGGCCGAAGCGGGCGAGCGCCTCCTCGACGCCGGCGTGGCGCTGCAGCCGCAGCTCGCCCGGGTGGAACGGGGAGCTCAC
>MDTC01186666.1_pt1 | contig 15016 bp, 10 predicted proteins | sample 811181 | NCBI WGS metagenome assembly MDTC01 (sample SAMN05326644, study PRJNA326480) | marine metagenome | isolation source: seawater | place: Pacific Ocean: North | collected 2011 | reverse complement strand
TTTTTTCCGATATTTGGGAAAAGAAAAATTTTTTTCTGACGCCATTCATTAAATTAAAGATGTATAATTTTTAGTGTTATATAAACTTTTAAAAATCAGTTCACACATTACATTCACACTTTAATTGACATTCACACATGGAACGCTTACATACTGGCTCGTGTAAGCGCTCTCCATATTCCACTCTCCGATATAAAATCCATTTTGGTAGTCTGAATTGTTTTCTTGCGAATTGTCAACATGTTCGCATTTTGTGTTGACAGCGAATCCATTCGTCGAAAGTTCGTTCCAATACTCTTGGATCAAGTAGTAAATTGAAGCACTTACAAAGTAGAAACCGTAAATGTTAACTTGGTTACAGCAGTTGGCAGGCTTATCGGGAAAGGGGTACATGTTGTTAAACATCAACTCTCGCAGAATGATTGTGAGACTCAAAGACTCTACTGTATTTATCTGGCTATTGTAAACTTGAACATAAAGTGGGTCATTTGTCTGTGAATGAATCAAGCCCCACATAACATTGTTGAGACGCTCACTTTTTTTGTCGCAAAAAAACTTACCGTACATGTTGCTCTTCTGGATAGGGGTCATCGTCGTCATTTCTTGAAGACTTGACGCAAAAAAGCTGTTTGATCCGGACAAGGGCTCATTGTGTCTGTTTGATCCAGATCAAACCATTGGAACACTTTTGCTTTTCTTTTTAAATTTTGGGGCGTACAAATACATGAAAGATGTGAAAATTATTTTAGAAATATGAAACAACATTCAAAAAAAGTACATGAGAAGAGACTGACCTATTTTGTGTTAGCTATAATTATATTATTTACTTTTTTGTCTGTGTTTACATGGAGGAATATATTTACGTCTCACTTTTTCATACGTCGGGGATTTGGTTTTTTTTCTAAAATTTACTTGATCTTTGCACTTGTAAAGAAATTTGAACAGTTCTTCTCTATCTTCTAATGCCTTTTTTAGAAAACGTCCTTTTCCTCTGTTTATATAATTGCTAAAATGATGAGCACATTCACCACAAGTGATGACCCATGGAAGACTTTTCAACAGTTGTTCCCATCCTTTTTTACGTTTTCCAATCATCTCTGATGTGTATTCGTCATCGTCCCAGCACTCTTTTTCATGAGGATAGTCTGCTGCTAAAAGAAATAACGTGTCCCAAGTTTTTTTACCCCAATGACTTGGAACTCTTGCTCTCCAACTTGAATATAATCCACGATAATCTTCCGAGTTTTCATAATCTTTTTCATAATCTTTTACATAATATCTTACATTTTCAAGACGTTTTAACGAAAGCTCAGAACTCCACATTTTTTTAAAAAAATATTTTAATTCACAACTTTTTATACAAAAAGTTTTTAAAATCTTTTACTTCATCCCCGAAGAATAAAAACAATGTAAACGCTGTTAATACCGAAGCTTTGACTTCTTTTACTCTAGAAGGATCGAAGTTATCTGATTTAAAAGGAAGTGGTAGTGTTTCAGAAATTTGTCTTAAAATATAAGCAAAAACAGCAATTATTGATATGTTCATACAAAGAGCATATATATTTTTGTAATCCGTTGCATCTTTATCAAAATTATATAGAAAGTATTTTTCAACTTTTTTGGAGAGATATGATGCGATAAAAAAGTTTGCTATACTCGCGTATATTATAACTGTAATTTTTTTTGTGTAATAGTCGACACTTTCTGACATTTTTATATATAAAAAAAAAAATTAATTTTAAAAGTTTTTAAATTATTTTAACTCCCACACAATCCAAGTGGGCACAATTCCGGTGGTGCAACTACTTTGATATTCAATGTTAACTCCTTGGGACCAGCATTTGTTACACAAATCAATGGTTTGTTAAATCTGTCATACATTTCTATCTTTAAAAAGTCTTGTTCTTTCAATTCTCTCCCGAGATATCCATTAAAAGAGTTTAATCCCCTACTAAATACGGAATACTTTACTCCTTTTAATTCACACAAAGGACACTCTTCAGATAAAACTTGTATATCGAAATAATGTTCTGGTTCAGAAACGTATGTTATTTCTCCTGTCGCATTCACGTTTGGATACACTAAAGCCGAACCATTAGCGGATCTGATCTCTTCGCGTGTTACTTCGAATCCTCTTCCTATACCAAAACAGTACGCGCTTAATTGAGGTAAGGGGAAGTCTGCTTTATATTCTTTACCGATCTCAAACTCTCCATTTTGTTTATATACTTCATTTAGCATGTTCATCATAAGATCTCCCGATATAACTTCTTCCATGATTCTTCCTTTATTCCAATTGTTTTCGTTTTCACGTGCAACGGTATAAGGGTCTAGATTTGTTTTAGGATACGGGTTATTATTAGGTGTAAATGCTTGTTCACCAAGTTGATGGAATTTACCAAAATCAGGTTTTTTTACACTCTTAGAAAACGATTTTATTAAAGGAACTTCATCGTCAAAAACATACTCATTGTAATATTGTGACAGATTCATCGGGGCACTTTCTTTGTTTGCCATCAACACAGTTCCGACGACGACATAATCAAAATAGTGTGATAAACCATGATCCCCTTTACCGACTTCTTTTGAAGATTCTCTTACAACCTGATCTAATATTTTTGTTGGTTCTATTTTGTCTAGGTATTCGGGTATTCCTTTTCTGGTTAAATTATCACTTGTAAAGGGATTATTAGAATAAGAGTTTACTAAATGAATTGCTTGACCTAGTTCTAAAAGCACTTCATCGTCTAGGCCTCTAATATGTTTGTACAAGTTTTTAATTAATGTTCTTAACTTGTCACCCGAAAATGGTCCGAATTGAATATCTTTATCAAAAATACCTCCTAAAAATACATACATTGGCCATGATATATCATCACTTCCTCCAAAAAAGCTTCGACTTCCATTTAGTGATTTACCATAAGTAATTGCTTGAATCCATTTTTTATATCTTAGTCCACGTAATTGATAAATAAGATCTCCCATACGAACATCTGACATCAGTTCTGTATATATAGCAGTTGCTTCAGAACCAAAACCCACAAAATAACCACTTGTATATGAGTTATTCTTTTTATCTGTATCATTCAACTTTCTCATTTCGAAACTTCTTTCAATACCCCTTGAAAGACTCATTGCACCATAGGTACTATATTGCACATCATGCATTCCCTCATGAACCATAATATTCGGCCCAAGTAAAACTTTGTCTGACGGTCTTACATCACCTGTTCTGCCAAATGAATCAGTTATCGGAGAAACCATTGTATTGTGATAAGGAGATGCACCTGCGTAATGTTCTTTCGAAATAGAAACTGTATTGTCAGAAAATGTTGAAAATACAGATGGCATGCTTACGAAACCATTATCAAACATTCCATTCATAGACCAAAAATGATACATTGCACCATGAGGGTATCCTTTCCCAAATAACTCAAACTGAAATCCATTGTAGTAATTCGGGAATATATCTGTTCGGTGTACGTTTCTTGCTGGTACTTTTGTTCCTTGAACAGTAACAGATGCTCCATTTTCACAAAATTCACAATCTGCATCTCTTGCCGATTCCGTTTTAATTATTGCAAATGTTGATTCTTCTTGTAAAAGTGCATTTGAATCTTGGAATTTTGTTCTTTTCATTTCCTGAGCATTCCTATCAATATACACAGTTGCTAAATGCATATCTATATCAATTTTCTTTGTCACAAACTCTGTATGTACTTCCAGCAATTTGGCAGCATATTCAGTTGTATATTTTTGGACAAGTAAAGATTCAACATGTAAATGAATGCTTCCTTCTTTCATTAGTATATGATTTCCCGATATTTTTTCTTTAACAATTGGTATTTCGTGAACGATAACTTGGTTATAAATTGTAACTTTTGCATCATGATCGAATGAAACAATTATTTTGCATTTTTCTGGGTCTTTTCCATATTTTGTATGTTCTGGTTTCAAATATATTTCTATAGCTCCTCCTGAAATTTTATCAGGAGATGGAATACGTGGACAAACATCGTTTTGTGGATCGATTGGTGGGTTTGACCCACCGGATTCAAAAATGTATTGTGCGTACAACCATGAAGAGTCAACAAATGCGTTTGATAGTTCTAGTTCATTTGTTTCATTTACCTTGAACATGTGAGGGCTTTTTTCGTTATTTCGTGCAGACCATATAGGGTTAACAAAATTAATACCATTTTTACTTAACCACCTGTAAAATCGCTCAAGTGCACCTATCACATGAGCAGTTTCCAACCCCCATGTTTTTTTCTGCTTGTTAATGATTGCATGACGTGTAGTTGTATAATATAGTTCAGTACTATTCTCTCTGTACTGTGGAACGTTTATTGCAACTAACTCGTTTAATTCCATGTTTGCAGTTTGTGTAAAAGAGGGTGTCCAACCATATTCCATACTATCCCACGATTGATCTTGATAATTGAAATAACGATTTGACAAACCAAGTTCGGATAATTTAGGAAGATCAGTGTGTGTGGGAAAACAATCGACAGAACTGTCAATTGTAGAGTTTGGCTTCCCACAACACCCATGATTTCCATTGGATAATCTTACTGTATTATAAAAATTTTTGATTTCCCAACACTGAACTGGTTTTTCAGCGTAGCTCAAAGTTATTATTGTGGCTAAGACAAACACAATTGGGTAAAACATTTCTTTTACTATATTACAATATTTTTTTTTGTAAATAAAAAATATAGTTCAACTTTATTACACTGAAAATTAAATATATAGTTATAATATTTGTTTGTGTATATCATGAATATTATTTTTTTTTAGCGGCGGTTCAAACCCATAAATTTTAAACAAGTATTCTATTTCGGAACAGATTTTGTGTACATTGTTTCTATATTCCAGTTCGCTTTCGTGTATTATCTCATTGAAGTAACGGTTAACTTTTATCTACTAATTCACTTTAATATTTATATTAACAGTAAGTTTTTTTCAGAGTATAGTTTTTCTATAATTTCAAGTAATTTATATTCATTTACAGTTGTTAAAAATGACAATCATTCCATATTATTGTCTTTCCATACTTTTTCAAGATCTTCTATTTTATTTTACATTATAAAAATAATGAAATATTGATTTGAAAAAATTTTTTTTGTGAGAACTTAATAATGAACTTGGATACTATAACCAATATATTACTTAAAACAAGTATGCTTGAACCTTTTTATTTAGTTTCAAAAGACTATAACATGGCATTTAAACAAGCCGTTTCGATAATTATGAAAGAAGCACAACCAATTACTGTATTTTTAAAAAATAAAATAATTACAATAAAATTGGTGTATAAGTTGCGTTGGGGAGTTTGTATAAAGACGAAAAAAGCATTTCGTTTTTTTTCTAGAAAAGACATTCAAAAAAACAATTTGTGGGTTGAAGGTCCACTAATAATAAATATAAAGGATAAAATTTGTATACAATACATGTTGGGTAGTTATATTTATACAAAAAATATAGAGACTCCCGATAAATTTAAAAAAATATTTTTTAGTTAAAAAGGGTAATGGATAGTTTCAATTTTTTGTTTATTTTATTTTTTAGTTTGATAAAGTGTTCCCATACGTCTCATCCTTACCCTGAACCCATCGCCGAACCGGAACCTGAACCGGAAATAGCTCCTCCTCCTTTTCCGTCTCAACCTCCACTTTCGTTTCAGACTTTATTTGTGAAAAAAAACAATTCAGTAATCCTTGAAAAACTATCGCACATATTTACTCTAGAAGAAACATTTCCTGCATGTCAAGGTATCGTAGACTTGGAGATCGATAATAAAGGTAACTATTACTTTGCATGCAAAAACTCTGAATGTGTTTACATGGAAAAAAACGGATATCCAATATGTACAAGAGACAGATCTTACTATCATTATAATGCGCACGTTTCTGGTATAAGTGTTTATAAAGACATACTAGTGACCTGTCAAGATTCTTTTAATGATTACGCAGGAACAAAAACTCCCAACATGTTTATGGGCCTCACACTTTACAACTTGTCTACAGAACTCATAAGAACTGATGGATCTCAATTTAAAAACTTGGTTGGTCAAGTTCCTTTTCTAGTTCACTCGGATATGCTTCATGAAGCTCCCAACTGTTCGTCTGTTGTTTCCATAAACAATGAAACAAGTGATAATCGCTTCGAAAACAGATATATACAAATAGATAATTACAATCAACAAGTTGTAATTACAAACTTTTTGACAATTCACGGTCCCGGTTCTATGGACCATTCGACTGCATTTGTAGAAAGAATATATGGAATTCCACTAAGTAATGAAACCAAAAGTTTGACGGTTGATACTAATGAAAAAGTTGCATACTTTGTGGATAAGAAAAATGGTCGTGTGTTTGAAGTTCATTATGACACAGGTGTTCTGACACGTGATGCATCACATGATTACGTTATAAGATCATCTACAGAAAATAGTTTTAATTACAAGATAAAAGAAAATGTTTTATGGAGAGTTGTTGTGTCAATCGAAAATTTAGAATATGTTTCTATTTACGATAATGACTTGTACATTATCAACAAATATGGAAAAGTATATGTAATGAACAGATATGACAGAAATATTTATTACTCATTCGAAACTGGAAAAACTCCCACAAGCATGAAAGTTTTAAACAATAGCCTATACATTGTAAGTAATGATACGGTTTACAGATACGATTCGGATCCCAATACGTATACTGAGTCTTCTTTGTTAAGTTCCACAAGACGAATAGGAGAAAGTTGTACAGAAGATGCCCAATGTGAACATACTATTTGTAGTAGTAGTAATGTTTGTGAATTGTATTCGACACAATATTCACCATTCAACAACTTGCATAACTATTTAAACAGCCCCGTATATTTAAATTCATTTGTAAATCAGCACATACTTTTGAACAGATCTTATGCAGGGTATTTCAATCCATATCCTATTATGGAACCTTATTTTTGCGATACAGTCGGAAGAAACACAACTACAGAACCTGTAGATTGTAATCTAATTGATTTTGACTCTCTCTTGTTAGGGAACTGTTGGGGACACCCTTGTCTCCCCAATGATGCTCATTGTCTCAATGGTGGAACCGTAAACTACAAGAGCAGTTCGGGTTATACTTGTGAGTGTTTAAGTGCATTTTACGGAGATATGTGCCAACTTTCTACTATGAGTGTTGAACCTCCATCTCCACCACCACCTTCACCACAGTCACCGGTATGCTCAGAGATCTCTTCTGATGTCTGTGCGGGACCAGGTGAAAATTGCTATTTTGATGCTCTATGTAATGATATTGGTAACGATCCATATAGTGGAAGAGGTTGTAACGCGGGTGGTACTGGTCAGACTTGTCGTTTTTGTGGTTTTGGTTTATTTACAGATATCCCGTGTCCGCCTAAAAATTTTTACGTTTCACATGTAGGTTTAGAAAATGCATCTGGTTCTTTAGAAGATCCTTTTAACTCGGTTCAGACTTGCGTGTCTGCATCTAGTTTAGGTGGTACTTGCATCATACGCGAAGGTATATATCATGAAATTGTAGATGTGACACAACATAGTAATATTACGATTAGGTCATATAAAAACGAATTAGTTTTACTCGACGGTTCTGTAAGTATAAATACACCATGGACAATTCATAACAATCACATTTGGAAAACAACATTTTCTAAAGACGTATGGCAATTATGGGTTGACTATACTAGTGAAATGATAATGTCCAGATGGCCTAATATCGGGGATAACTCTGTTTGGGATAGAGAAGAAACTTGGGGTCATGGTTTAATGGAACCATCAAATTCCAATGTATATCAAAACGGAGAACTAATAGATAAACCCCATAATAATGTTGATTTGTCAAAAAACGTAACCAATGCTACAAATTCTATAGCCATACTAAATGTTGGAAGTTTTCGTACATGGAGTCGACGTGTACTCACACATGTAGGAAGTAACATAACTTATGATACAGTATCGTCGTGGAAAGAAAAACACCACTACTACTTTTTAGAAGGAAAACTGGATTTCCTAGATGAACCGGGTGAGTGGTTTTATGACACAAGTACTAAAACAATTTATTTCTGGCCTCCCAATAATCGAGATCCAAATACATTAAATGTAAGGGGAAAAGTACAATCCTACTTTTTCAAAGTATCTAATGTAGACAATATAGTTATTAAAGATTTAAGATTTTTTGGAACTACTTTTGAAATAAATAAATGTACAGGATGCATTATTGAAAATTGTCACTTTACATACCCTTCATATTCTAAAAGAATGCTTGGTGTTGTTGATCAAGAACCAGAAATTTCATTATTTAAAAACAGCGAATATGGCCAGGTTCGTGATTCATCTTTCCGTTTTACAGATGGTATGGCTCTAAAAATGTCGAGTGGGAATATGGTAGTTACAAATACGTATTTCTACCATATAGACACTTCTGCATCCGACAACCCCAGTTTACAAACAACTATTCAATTGGATGGAAGTAATAATATAATAAGTAGATGTACTATGCACAAGTTAGGTGCATCTGCAACAATAAATCCAGGAAATAGAGCAATAGTAGAGTATAATGATATATACGATACAGGACTGGTACAGTCAGATGGTGCTATTTCACAAATGATGGTAGCACAGCAAACAGATGCAGTTGTTCGTTATAATTGGTTTCATGATACGGTAAAATATGGTGCTAGATTTGATGGTAACGGAGACGGAATGAACGGGACAATGCATCACAATGTTATATGGAATTGTGGTAAAGGAATAATGATAAAAGGAAATCATCATAGAGTATTTTCTAATACTGTTTTTGATAATACAAACAGTGTTAATGGAAATGATATACTAATAATTAATGAAAATGGAATGAACAGTGAAACTTTAACAATAAACAATGCCATAAATAGGTTATCTGGTCACAGGACAATATATAACACGGCTAGCTCTTTTGTACCAGGTATAAAATCCAACAACTGGGAACGTTATATTACACATGGAGAAAATGTAGCAGACCAACTTGTAGATCCTTATGGTTTAAATGGTTTTAGAGATTTTCGTCCTAAGAGTAATTCTTCACTAGTTGACACAGGAATTCCTATACAAGGGATAACAGACGTTTATAACGGCACTGCACCCGACATTGGTGCGTACGAGTACGGTGTAGAACCATGGATTCCTGGAATAACATGGAATCGTTCATTTTTATATGATTTAAATACATTATTACCAACTTGTTGTCATAGACTTTTTGTAAACAGTACATCATTTAATAGTATTAATGGAATCTATGAATATCATGAAATTGGAGGATTTGGAAAAGCTAGTAGATATGTATATAAGTCTAAAAATGGAAACTATATTTACTATTCGGAATATCAAGGATATAAATGGTGGTCTATAGGTAACAACATGTCTATAAACTCATATCATTCAAATATTGATACTAGTTACTGTGTAGAAAATGTCAACATGTCACTATGGACTACGTATCATGATTTTGCTCCACATTTTACATATGATCATCACATTTTATCGATTACTTGTTTGGAAAACCCTCCGTTTACAGATATGGATCCTTCACCTTCGATACCTCCTTTCCAAAATATTACCTACTGTTCAAGCTCCGAAGAATGTCCTCATAATCAGTTGTGTTGTTCTTGGAATAACGAATTAGGTGAACATACACAAGGAACATGTGCTGAAGTTTGTACATTTAGTTCCATAATCGATCCGCCATCACCACCGTTACAATCAACACTTCCGCCATCTCCATCACCATCTGGTGAGGTATATGGAGACCCGCATATATACTTTCCAAATGGAGGATATACAGACTTCAGAGGGTTGAACAATACGTTTTTCAATATTTTATCTGATAAAAATATTTCTGTAGCTGCCAAAACAATGTATGTATCGTTTCTTTTACCCAAACCTATGAAAGTAGATGGATCATTCTTTACCGAAATATCTTCAATGTTTTTAACAAAAAATACAAAAATTTATGTATATATTAACACAAATGATTATTGTATGTATTTGAAAAATGATCGTGAAAAGAAGAGAGTGTGTGATGAAATAAAAATAGATGATGTTTTATGTAAAATAAAGTACCATACATATACATTAGAAAATGGAAATTGGAAAGTTACATTTGAAAGGAAAAAAATATACAACTCATTAACAAAAGGATTAAATAACCGTTTCGACATATCATTGACATGTTTGAAAGAGTGTTCACCTCATGGTTTGATTGGTCAGTCTTTTAATTTTGAAAAGGAAGTTTTTGGGAAAACAGATGATTACAAAAACAAAATTTACTTGAAGACAGAATCACAAGCAGAAGGTGCTATTGAAGGTTCGTATTTAGATTATATTGTTGAGGATTTGGATACACACAAGTTCAAATATACAAGATTCAATTCAAATACTGTGTACAAAAAAATAAACAACAAAACTGCATATTCAAATGAACTATATTCTTAGAGTTCGAAAGTCTGTTCTTCACTTTTTAATTTTTTTTACCAGTGTCTCGTAGAGAGGAGCAGCTTCTAAGACAGATTGTAAGACTGAATCTAATTGTTCGTTTATTTTGTCAACACTTGTTTTCCTAGATTTTAAGATACTGGTAAGTGTCCTTATCTTTGTTGGGATTGGTTCCATTTTTAGTATTTGAGTTAGTTCACTATCTGACTGAAATATTTTTAGTTTTTTTGACAAATCCTTACCATTTTTCCATGCTTTCAAATCTTTTCGATAGTTCAGAATTTTTTTTAATTTTTGGGGATTTGATACAGACATTTCTCTCATCGCTCTATTTATTTCTGAACGTTGTTGTTCTTTTGAAAATGGTTTGACTGCTGCAACATTATAAGTCTTGTATTTTTCCGAAACTAATTTATGTTTTTTTTCCGATTCTTCTGTAGTAGTTTCTTCGGATTTATTTAAACTAAATAATTTTTCTACGAGATTTTGTGCATCTTTGTTTATTAGTGTTTTGCTTGGAAGAGTTTCTTTCTGAGATTTAATATCTTTTATTCTTTTTTTGTTTAGTTCAAGCCAATTAGAATCAAACTGTTCATCAGTTTTCCAATCGCTTCCTTCATGTATTAGTAAGGAATCTAACAATTCATGTTGACGGTCAGTCAAATCATCCTCTGTTAGTCCAATTCCTTTTTTCTTATCACCGATTGTCATTATTTATATACTGAATCTTTTTAAAATAAGTGAATCGGGATATTGTTCACTTCACGATGCTTGCCTCTGCTAAACATACTATGACTATTTTAGGAATAAACGATGATGAACTTGAATATAAAATTAAAGGCACCGGTCCTTCAGGTGCACCTAATAACAAAAGATGGATTTGTTCTCATGACATATATAAATATGCATTTGAACATAAGGAAAATAATCACACAAGGTATTTTAAATTAAACAATAAACCATATCAAAAAAAAAGTTTTTCTAAGCAGTTATGGGACTATCAAAAATCTGCAGTAAATTCTGTAATTGATTCTGAGAATAATTTCAATTCTGGTAATATAGAAATGGATACTGGAACCGGGAAAACTCTTGTTGGGTGCGAACTAATAAAAATTTCTGGAGCACCGTCTATGGTTATTACACCTCATGTAATCTCTTCAAAGCAATGGGTAAAAGACTTGAATGAACACGCTAAATTAAATGTCAAACATGTGCATGATATGGATAAAAGTTGGAAAACATCTTCACAACCATTTCCCGATGTTATTGTATGTACATATGCGTCGATCACTAGAGCATTCAAATCTATACAAGATTCTAAATACGAAGATGATGACACTATATTGTGGCTGTATATTATAAAAAGGTTTGGTATACTTATATTGGATGAAGTTCATTTAGTGGCAGCAGATCATTTTAGATTGGCATGCCTTTTAAACTGTTCATCGGTTGTTGGTTTTAGTGGCTCTTTAATAAGAGAAGATGAAAAGTTATCACATTTGAATGATTTAGTTGGTCCAGTTTTGTTCTCATACTTATCTGGTAAAAAAGTAATGTATGGAAAAATTAGTGTTCCCTTTGATGAATCCTTTAACGCAAAAAATAGATCAAAAGAAGACTATACATTAAGAACATTGAACCCGAACAAAATGTGCGCCTTGAACCAAATAATTAAAGATTATAAATATTTAGACAACCGAATAATTGTATTTAGTGATTCAGCAACTTCAGTAAATTATATACCGTTATCACTGACATTGAATGGAAGAAATTTATGTGGAGTAATAAACGGGAAAACTAAAGAATATGAAAGAACCAAAATACTTGAATATTTTTATAAAACCGAACAATCAATACTTGTGGCTTCGAGTGTATGCAACGTTGCCATAAACTTTCCGGATGACTGTATAGTAGTTCAACTTCACATTTCAAATGGCTCAAGATGTCAAGAAATGCAACGTTGCGGAAGAAGTGGGCGTGGAGAAGTTGATACTATGAAAATAGTCCATATTTTAAACGCAAACACAGAAGAAGTAAAGTTTTATAAACATAGATTAGAACACATGAAAAACCATTATAAGAATACTTTTATAGAGTTTGACATAAAATGGTTAGAACAAAAAGAAACTAGTGATTGTTTTGCTATAAATTCTTATTTAAGTGACAAAGAAAATTCTTCAAAAAAAATAACAAGAAAAGAGTTTTGTTTTATCAACAAAAAAATATGCAAAGTAAGAAAAACTAAACATGTGGGATTCAGAAAAAAAGTTGTTACATTTGAAGTATAGATTCGCAAAAGATAATGAAAGTATTGCAACAGAGGAAAAACAAAATAGTATTAAACAAAAAGAAAAATCTACAAGCTTAGTGAGCGTTTCTGATATAATTAGTTTACTAGAAACAACAAAATATCATTATTTACAATATAAAATAGTTTTTTTAGAAAAAATAAAAAGTTTTTACCCAAAATTGAATTCTTATTTAAATAACATTTTAAGTATAATAGTTTCAAAACTAGATAAAGCAATATTTGAATGGGAAACAAGTAATAATGTCGACAGTTTTTTGGAAAAGGTACAGGATATTTTTACAATTGAAAATGACACTTTAAGAAAAAATACTGACTCTGGACAAACTGTTCCTGTTCCTAGGTTTAAAATGGTTCATTTATCACTATGTATAGTGTTGCTTGATTATTTACTAAAAACAGATGAGTTGACATTGTACAATATAAGAAGTATAAAACCGTTGAAACAAGTTCAAACTAGTATGAAGAAAAAACCAGTGCATGTACCCTCTAAAGATTTTAATGAAAAAACAGTAACACAAAGTAAACTAAGATCATATGAATCATATGCAATGGAATCTACAGAATTATTGAATGAATTAAAGACCAATATACATGAAATGATTGATCACTCGAGTTTTTTAATAGAAAAAGTAAAAAGATCACAAGATATAGTTGTAAAGTTTGATAAGTTAAGAGAAGAACCACAAGAAATATTTGACAAAGATGATTGGGATAATTTTAAATACAATCAGGGTATAGATTATGCAAAATATGTGTTAGCACCACTTTTAGAGTATGACACTGGTGATGGAACACATCTAAGTGATTTGAAAACCGCATTCGAAACTATTTTGGATGATCTAGAAACTTTGAAGATTTCTGACAACGCGGGCAGCACAATTTCAGAACTAGATGAAAGCATAAAGTATAACCAAGAACAAATAGACAGTTTGAAAAAACAAGAAACTGTATCAGAACTTTCCGAATACGATGTATCGTATTTTACAGTGTCCCAGTTTCCTATGAATATGAAAAAACTCTTGGTGAAATTTTCCAAAAGTAATGAAAATAGTTCATATGGTGATTTTTTAAACCCTGTTTTAGAAGAAATAAGTGAAAATTTGGATTTTTGCTACTCAGAAAGAACCGATGACCGTCTTCGTGCAAATCACTGCAAACAAAAATTAGAATACATTTTGGGTATATCATTGGACGAAAAAATAGTACTTTATCCAGAGTGTAAACTCAAAGAATGTTCAATAACAAACACAAGAGGACAATGTTTCGACGGAAAACGATTAGTAAAATGTAGAAAGAAAAAGAAGGGAAAGTATACAAATATTGATGATGAATCCACACAAAACTCACCTTTAATGTCTTCTGAAATTGATCTTATTTAAATTTAATCGTTTATCACAATCATTCCAGTGTTGCTTAGTAAAACAAGTGTAGGTAGAGATATCCTTAAACACCATATACGAACAATATCCATCCAGGATAATGTTGGATCATTGTCAAACAGTTGTTTCGATATGTTTTCAGTGGCATTAAATTCCATATACTAAAAAATATCTTTTTAATATACTTTTTTTTTAATTATAAATCACAATATGAACTTTAAGTATTAGTTTAAGTTAGGTAGAACCGTGGAAGTGAATGCAGTGAATTGAAATCATGTTCGAATGCATATTGTGTCATAATGTTAAACAAAATCGAAAATAATTTACAGACTTTGAGAATAACATCGTTGTTTTACATTTATTATTTTTATGATTGAATAATAAAAATTAGTTTGCTTGTAAAAAATGTTCAACTCATTTATTAGAATACTATTCTTAATTTATGTATATGGTTCATCAGCCAATATATATACAACCACATGCGAATTCGTAATTAATGTGTACTCTAATGTATGTTGTGAAAATCCACTAAACAATATAACAATAGGGCCATGTGATAACATGAAATGTATGGAGTTGGAAGAGAGTATTTATGATAATAATTGTTGTTCAGATAACGATAATCCATATTATTGCAAATATCATGTACCAAATATTACAGCACCTGATAATGAAAATGACTGTATACAATTTGAACTAGCTTCAAATGCAACTTATATACTAACATCAAATAATTACAATTATGAAATAACAGAAGATGATATAGCATATATTACTGAAGGTGATTACTGTGTTTTACCCCCCTCTTTACCACCATATTTACCC
>MDTC01002002.1_pt1 | contig 15016 bp, 18 predicted proteins | sample 811181 | NCBI WGS metagenome assembly MDTC01 (sample SAMN05326644, study PRJNA326480) | marine metagenome | isolation source: seawater | place: Pacific Ocean: North | collected 2011 | reverse complement strand
TACTTTTTTTATCTTTTCTCATTATTTGTATAAATTTTTTTAAATTTACTTTTTGAATAGGATATTTTTTTAAAATTATCTTTAAAGTATCTTCCATAATATTAAATTGATTAAAATTTAAATAACCAAGTTTATATGAAACAAAATTTGAAATATTCATTCCATGAGCTACAGCAATACCGTGTGGTATAGTAATTAAATTTTCTATTGCATGACCAAACGTATGACCATAATTCAATTTCAACCTAATGTTTTGATCGAATTCATCTTTTTCAATATATTTTTTTTTTTATATTTAATGATCTAAAAATCATTTCATTAAGATTTACCTTTTTATTTTTTGAAAAGTTGAATAAAGATTTTTTATAATATTTATAATCTTTATTATTTGATAAAAAAAAATAGTGACCCATTTCTCCAAATCCTGAGAAAACCTCTTTTTTTGAGATATTTCTTAAAAAATGAGAATTAATTACAATTTTTTTTGGAGGATAGAAATTGCCTAATTGATTCTTTAACTTATTAAAATTAATTGATGTCTTTCCCCCAATACAGCTATCACCCTGTGATGTTAAAGTTGTTGGAAAAAAATACCAATCAATACCTCTTTTAAATATTGATGATAAAAAAGATGTAACATCTTGTATTACTCCTCCTCCAACTGCTACAACAAGTGTATTTTTAGATACATTATTTATAAAAAAATTTATTATTTTTTTTAGATTTAAAAAATCTTTAGTTTTTTCACTAGAGGATAAAATGATAAATTTTCTATTTTTTATTATTTTTTTTAAATAAATTTTATATACTTTACTATCAACAACAAAAATTGTCTCTTTTTTTAAATTAGCAAAACTTTTTGCAAGATTATTATTAAAATTTACTTCATAAGAATTTACTTTTGAATTGATTTTGATTTTTTTTTTTCATATGTTATTCAGAGGTAAAACCACCATCAATAATCATATTTTGACCAGTAATATAGGTATTATATTTGCTTGATAAAAAATTTATTAAACTTGAAATTTCTTTGACATTTCCCAATCTATTTAATGGAATTTTTCTAGACATTTGATTAATGCCTTTTTTTTTAAGAATTTTTCTTGTTAATTTGGTGTTAATAAATCCAGGGCTCACACTGTTTACTAGTATGTTATATTTTGCTAAATCTAAAGAAGTCGATTTCGTAAATCCTATTAACCCAAACTTACTTGACGAATATGCTGATCTTTGTGACTTACTTACTGATCCGAAAATTGAGGATATATTTATAATTTTACCACTCTTTTTTTTAATCATATACTGAGATATAATTTTTGTTAAAATTGTTGGCACCTTTAAATTTACAAAAAGAATATCATTATAATCTTTAATATTCAGGTTATTTATCTTATCTATCTTATTAATTCCTGCATTATTAATTAAAATGTCTATTTTTTTACTTTTTATATAACTACAAAATTTTTCAAATTCTTCTTTTTTTAAAAAATTTACTTTATAAATCAAAAAGTTTTTTTTTTTTGAGTTTTGAGTTGTTGAAGTCCCTATAACATTACCACCTAATTTATAAAAACTATTAGCAATAGACCTACCTATTCCGTTTGTTGCACCTGTGACTAATATATTCTTATTTTTAAAATCAATTTTCATTTTTTTATTTTATTTTGAAACCAGTGTGCAAAGATATGATTAATGATCAAATGAATATCTTCTATTGGACCGTATTCTGTTTTTTCTGTTTTAAAATATAAACAATTATCAGAATTTTTTTTTAATTGACCGCCCCCAAAACCAACTATACTTAACACTTTTCCACCTTTTTTTTTAAGCCATTTTGCTGCATGAATTAAATTTTTTGAATTTCCAGACGCGGATAGTATGATGGCAATATCACCTTTTCGATAATGTATCTTCAGTTGATTGATGAAAATATTTTCGTAACCTACATCATTAGCTATAGCTGTTAAAACTGAGGTGTTATCATTTATTGACAAAAATTTGAAGGCTTTACTAGTTTTAGTTTTTTTTATGATATCAAATCCAAGGTCATTAGCCATAGTTGTGGCTGTTGAAGCAGATCCTCCATTTCCAAATACAAAAATTGTTTTGCCTTTTGATCTTGCATCTAATAAATTTTTTTCGAATTTTGTAAGTTCCTTTTCATTTATATTTTCAAAAATTTTTTGGAGTCTATTAAAATAATTCAAAGAAAATTCTTTTATGTTTTTTGATTTTTGGCTTATTTTTTTAATATCTTTCATTTTACCTCAACTTTCTATCATTGTTGTAAATTTGATTTATCATATACATTACATTTAGTGCATCAGAATAGTTTCCAACTTTCACTGTATAACCATTTTTAACTATATCTGCAAATTCATCAACTTCTTCTTTCCAAGACCTATCTTTTTTAAAATAATATTTCTTCTTAATATATTTATTTTTTTTATATTTCTCTAAAACTTCTATTCTTTCCTTACCATAAGTTTTTGAACCAGATAAAATCCCATTTAGATTGATTGATCCATGCTCTAATGAAATTTCCATTCTAAACTTATGCTCCCATTGTAAAGCAGTAGAATGAATTGAAGCCATAACATCTTTATTTCGCATTATTGCTAAAACATCATCTTCAATATCGTATCCCCAAAAATTATTACTTACAAAAGATTTAAATTCTAAAAAATCACCACAAAAGAATTTTATTAAATCTATCATGTGAATGCCTTGGTCTGTTAAAATACCACCGCCAGCAAATTTTTTTTTGATCTCCAGTCACTTTTTTCATATGTTAAAATTTTACTTTTTCCATATAGAGCTCTAACATTAAGAATTTTCCCTAATTTTTTTTCATCAATTAGCTTTTTTGCCAACTTAATTGATCCGTGATACCTATGATTAAAACCATATTTTAACTTGATATTTTTTTTCAAAAATTTTTTAATACTTAATAATTCTTTATAGTTCCTAGCTGGTGGTTTTTCACAAAATACATGTATTTTTTTTTGGAGAGCAATTTTAGTTACTTTTACAGAAAGATAATTAGGTAACGTTATAAAAATACAATTAATATTTAGGCTTGATTTAAATATATCATTATAATTTTTAAAATAACTAATATCTTTTCTTTGAAAATTTTTTTTAAATTTAATGTCACTTATTGCAATTAGTTTATAATTTTTGTTTTTTTCTATAAACTCTTTTCGTCTCTTTCCAACAACACCAAAACCAATTATTGCAGTATTTAATTTCATAGATAATTTAATAGTTTATAAACTATCAAAATTTATATTTTTATAATTTATTAGTTTTCTTAACCTTTTTTTATTATTGTAATACATAAATTTGTTTATTTTTTGATTTAAAATTTTTTTTATATAATCATCTAAATCCTTACTATTTGAGCAAACTTGAAATAATGTCTTAGGTATACCAAGAAATTTTAAATTAAAGGCATCATAATAATTATTTAATGGAAATAAAACTTTTCCTCCAAGCAAAATACTTTCAAAAACTGAGCTTGAGGAACCACTTGTAACCACAATTTTATATTTTTTAATTACATCTGCAAAATGCCCATTTGTTATAACCCAATTATCTGGAAGATCTTCCTTATAATAATCTTTAAGTTTAAGTAAAGGATGTTCTTTAATAAATATTTTATTTCCATTTTTTGAGTAATTAGTTTCTAAAACTTTATTAATTATTTTTAAATTATCATTAATATTTAAGTTTAATAAAATTAGGATTTTGTCATTAAATTTTAATTTATAAAACTTTTTTTTATATAAATAATCAAATCTCAAAGCTTTAACATTGATGAATTTCAATTTCTTGGTAAATTCTTTTCTGGCTTTTTTAACACTTCCACTAATAAGTAACAAAAATTCAGGACATGATTTTGATTTATTCTCGAATGGAGTTATGTCTAATGCAGAAAATTTTTTTTCTACAAAATAATTTTGATAACCATACGTTTTAATATTTGGATAAAATTTTCTAAAACCATAATTCCACCCCTTATCAACAGCTGTGTTTTCGTTCCAATCTATAACTTTACTGACATTTATATTTCTAAATTTAAGTTTTTTAGCAAATAAATAATTTTTTATCCCAATTACAGATGCATTATAATTATTTGATTGTCTTAATTCATCATTAACAAGTTGTGAAATATCTAATTTTTCAAAGTACATTTTTCTAAAAGATATTTTTTTTGATCTAAAAAAATACATTAGTGAAAAAATAATATCTCCGATATCTAGGAATTCACTTTTCATGATAAATTTTTTTTTTTTTATTTTTAATAAAAAACTAAATATTTTGAATAAACTCAAATTAACAAATGTTGGTATTTGGTACGTATTTTTTTTTTCTCTATAAAAATTGTTGTAATACCTATCTACATCAGGATTTTCATCAGTTATAAATCTATCAACAATAGTAATCTCATTTAGTCCGAGCTTTTTTGGATAAAAAATATTTACTAATAAATAGATACTTATGTGTTTTGTTGCTATTTTAATAAAGTTTAAAAAAGATTTAATTTTATAATGATCTTTTTTGATAACAATTTTTATTTTATATTTTTTTTCTATTAAATTTTTTAGAAAAAAATTATTTACAAAAATCTTTTCAAATTTTTTCTTTCTTAAAATCTGAATTATAGAAAAATAAAGGCATAAATTGTGATAAATATAAGAACTTGGTATATTTTTTTCTGAAACAGAACTAACTAAAATATCTAAATTTATTTTTTTATAAAAATGTTTATCAATAAATTTCAAATATTTTTTTCTTAATTTGAAAAAATAATAATCATAAGATTTTTTTAAAATCTCGTCATATTCTATAATTTCAGTAGTTGTGTCTAAATATTTCATTCTAAAATTAGTATGTTATTTATACAAGCAATAATTACTAAATATTATTTCAGATTTATAATTACAATATTTTGTAGGTTTTCCTTTGTAACTGATTTTGATTAATTTCCTTTTTTTAAAATTAGAATAAAAAAAATTTTTAACTTTTTTTTCATGATGTACAAAATATGGAATTGAATTTTTATCTCCTTTAATTTTCATCATAATTTTTTTTAATATTTTTTTATCTGTTTCTCTCAAATCAAATATCAGATATTTTTTTGTAACTTTAAATGCTTCAGTAACAATTTTTTTCCAATCTTTATTCAAATGTAATATTCCAAATATAATTACTAAATCATATTTTTTCTTTGTATATTTTGAGTAATTGTTATCATTAATTTTTTTAAAGTTTCCTAGTGGGTATTTTTTTTTTGCGATAGATAAAGCTTTTTGATTAAAATCAAAACCAAGATATTTGAAGTCCCTATTCATACTCCTCAAAATTGATACAAAACCTCCTTGAGAGCAGCCAATATCTAGAACACTTGTTTTTTTTTTGAAAAAATTATTTAATAATATTTTTTCTCCTAAATATAAGTCATCGTATTTATTCCTAGATTTACTTAAATAATTTAAAATCTTTTTTTGTCCCCAAAAACTAACAGTTTTTTTCATAAATTTTTAAAATTGGATCTTTTTTTAATGCTCTCTCAACTTTTTTAAGGTCTGCTTTGCAATCAACTGAAAATGAAGGGATATTTTTATATCTCGCTATATATTGATTAGAGAAATTATCACATATTCTATTAGAATCACATGATTCAATAATTTCTAGTGGCGACTCTTTCGTTTTATAAAATTTTTTTAAAAAACTAAATGTAAAAGCAAATATTCCATATATTCTTTTTGCATTAATATATTTAGTAAATTTTTTTGAATATGGTATTGGAGATCTTGAAGTATACAAAACTCTTCCATTCATATCATTAACTATCTTAACTATGTTAGGATCTTGATATTGCCTTTCATCAATAATATCCATTGCTAAAACAGAACAATCTCTTTTATCATTAATTAAGGGACTAATGGCTTTTTTGAACATATCAGGTCTTAACATCGGCTCATCACCTTGGACACAAACAACGATATCAGTCAATTTAATATTTTTAATTTTTGTTGCAGCTTCATATATTCTATCTAAACATCTTTTATGTTTTTTTGATGTATCAATAAATGGATAGTTTTTTTTTTTACAAAAATTTTTTATCTCTTTATCACAAATAGCAACATTTAAGCTTGTCCAATTATTATAAAGTTTTGCTCTCATGTAAACATGAGTTAACATTTCATTTCCTAAAATTTTTTTAAGTGGTTTCCCAGGAAACCTACTTGCAGCCATTCTAACTGGTATTATTCCAATAATTTTTCTATTTGTAATTTTTTGAGATTTTTTCATTTGTTCTTCCTAATCTTTTAGAATTTTTATAACCTTTTATTTCAAAAGATTTTTTTATTTCATCAGATATATAAAATGCATTTAATAAATTTATGGTATTTAAACAATCTTTATAGGTAACTGGAAATTTAATCTTCTTACTAAAATATTTACTTATATCTTTGTAAAAAGAAAAATGACCAAACCCATAGGCATTAGGTATAATTTCTGTATTTTTTTTACATTCATTTTCATTTGGCGTAAAAATTTGAAGTTCGTTTAAAGCTAACCCACCAATTTGGACCAATCCTTTAGATCCAATTATTGATATTGTTGCATTAAAATCTTTGGGCCTAGCAGCAGTTGTAATCTCTAAAGTTCCTACAGCACCACTTTTAAATTCTAAAGTTGAAACAACTGTATCTTCAACCTCGATATTTGCGCCCATTGTTTTCATTTTTGTATTAACTCTTTTTATCTCACCACATATATGTCTCAATACATCCAAATGATGAATGCCTTGATTTGTTAAAGCGCCTCCATCATGCGAAAAGGTTCCTCTCCAGTCTGCAAGATTATAATATCTTTGAGGTCTACACCATCTGACCTGAACACTCACTAATCTAATTGCGCCTAACTGATTTAAAGTTTTTTTTTGTTTTAAGAATTGAACACATTTATTATATCGATTTTGATAAACAGGAAATATTTGGACGTTCCTCTTTTTTGCTAATTTATAAAGTTCAATTACTTGACTTGTTTTTAAACATATTGGTTTTTCGATTATAATATTTACTTTAAATTTTTTTAATATTTGTTTGGCGTGCTCATAATGCATTCCAGATGGTGTCATTATTACAACTAAATCTAAATTTTCATTACTCAGCATTTCTTCGTAGTGACCATATTTATTTATTTTTTTATTTAATTTATGAGTTTCAAATTTTTTATTATCCAAATCTGATAGTGCTACTATCTTTAAGTTTTTATAATTTTGAATTGCTTGAATATGATGTCCCGCAATTCTTCCTGCTCCTATTAAACCAATTTTAATCATTAAAAAATCTTCTTATGACACTCAAAATTCTTTTAAAATTTTTTTTATTTGTGAGAGTAAACCTCGAATATCCTTCTAATGGAAGTAAAGTATCTTTTTCTCTGAAATAACAGAATTTTTTCAATTCTTTTATAATCTTATCTTTATTTTTGCCTAAATTAACATGAATAAAATTCCCATATGATAAAGTATATTCTAGTTTCATTTTTTTTAATTCTTTTAAGAAATATTGTTTCCCTTCATTTAACAATTTTACTGAATTTCTAACTACCTTCATCCCTTTCTTTGTAAAAATTTCATTTAGAATTGCAGAAGAATAATGATTTAGTTCATACATTTGCTTAAAGCTTTTAAAAAATAAAATTGTATCTTTGTTTGCAATTAAACAACCAGCTCTTATTCCTGCCAATCCAAATGCTTTACTAAAACTTTTAGTAATTATTAAATTTTTATAAGAACCAATTTTTTTTATCTGAGATGATTTATAAAACAAATGATAAGCCTCATCTATTAAGACATAACAATTATTTTTTTTACATATTTGTAAAATTCTTTTTAGAGTATTTTCCTTCATTATTGAACCTGTTGGACTATCAGGATTTGGTAAACACAAAAGTTTTGGTTTTTTTTTTTAAAAGAGCAAATAATTTTTTTAAATTAAGTTCTATTTGTCCTTTGGTATTAATAATATAATCTACGTAAAAAATGTTAGCATCAAAAGCTTTTCCATAAACGTCATACATAGCAAAAGTCGGTTTAGATAAAATTATCTTTGAATTTTTTCTTACTAAAGCTTGAAAAATATTTTGTATTCCACCATCTGAGCCGTGGGATAATAGTATAGAATATTTATCAATTTTATAAAATTTAGAGATTTTTTCATACGTTGATGTCAAATTTGGATAAGTACAAAGAATTTCTTTATTTAATTTTACATTTTTTTTTACAAAATTTAATAATTCTTCACTAATGTTCTCATTTTTATCTAACCATAATTTATTCATCTTACGTCGAGACTCTTTAAATATATCTGGTCTGTAAACTTGCATTTGAATATAATTAACTTATGTTAAAAAGTTCTTGATAATTAATAATATGAAAAAAGCAATACAAAAGCTAATAGAATTTTTAAAAAAAATCTTTAACAAAAAAAAAGATGAAAAAACTGATGATAAATCACCACCTGATGATATCTATCCTCTTTATTAACTTTAATTTTTCTAAATGAATATTTATTTAATTATTCTTCTAATAATTCTTTTTTTAGAATTAATTTTCAATATTTTGTATTATTTAAAAAACAAAAAAAGATACATAAAAAGTAAAAAAATTTTATTTTCTAAAATTCATTATGAAGCCCATCCCTACTTGCCATTTATATTAAAAAAAAAGTTTCAAAATTCTGGTGAAGTTGAAATAAATTATCCGCTAAAAAAAACATATAAGCTGATTTCCCCAAAACTTACTTCTAACAACTTGGGATTTTATAATGGAGAATATGGTAACAAAGATATTGAAAAAGATAAAAAAGAAAAAATTAGAGTAAATTGTTTAGGTGGCTCAACAACTATGAATTATTTAAAAGATAACAAAACTAATATCTCTTACCCATTACAACTACAAAAAAAATTAGATACTTATTACAAAGATAAGTATGAGGTAAATAACTTTGGCCAAGGTCTATACAATTCAACAGATGTTTTAATTAGATTTTTAACTAGCACTATCTATACTAAACCAGATATAATTGTTTTGTATATCGGTTATAATGACATTAGATCATATCTAACAAATAATTTTCAAACAGACTATTCTCACTCAAGAAAAAATTTGCATTTTAGTAAATTTCAAAAATTTTTAAACTTTATAGCTTATGATTTTAAGTTAAATTTTATGAATTATATTTTATCTAAATTAGCAATTTATAATATTAAAGAAACATTAACTCATGAAATATCAAAAGGTGAATTTAACCTTGAGAATGATCCCAAAAAAGGACTCGAAGTTTTTCATCAAAACATCGAAATTTTGATTTCGATTTGTAAAAGTAAAAATATAAGATTGATAATGAGTTCGTTTTGTCACAATTTATATGATGAATTAAAAAATGACGAATTACACATTAAATTTCACCAAATTATAAATAAAGAAAATGAAATTTTGAGAGATCTTGCAAAGAAAAATGACATTGAATTTGTAGATAATAATTTTTTGCTTAAAAAAAATAATGATTTATTTGTTGATACAATTCATTTTTCTAAAGAAGGCATGGACATGATTGCTGAAAATTTTTATAAACAAATTATTAGTCAAAAAAATTAATAATTTTTTTTGCGCAATCAATACTTGCTACTTCTACTGTTTCAACAGTAGAGCCAGCCAAGTGCGGAGTAAGATAAAAATTTTTCAAATTTAATAATTTTTTATTTGTTATTGGTTCATTAAGCATAACATCAAAAAAAGCATTACTTTGAGTTTTTGATTTTAAAAATTTATATAAATACTTTTCATCTACTATCCCGCCCCTGGAAGTATTCACTAGTGTAACATTCTTTTTAAGAAGATTAAATTGTTCTTTAGAAAAGAAAAAATAATTATTTTTGTTTAATGGTATGTGGATTGAAATTATATCACTATTAACTAATAAATTTTTAATGTTACTATTTTTAATTTTATATAAGGAATTGAACTTATTTTTTTTATTAATATCATTAACCAATATTTTACATCCAAATGGTTTAAGTAATTTATATAAATCGGAGCCAATATTACCAAAACCAATTATACCTACAGTTTTACCTGATAATAATCTTCCAAAAGTAAATGGCCATTTATTACTCTTAACATCGTTAATTAAATTATTTGTATTTCTTAAACTTGTTATAATAAAATTGAGAACGATTTCGGATACTGCTCTTTTATTAATTCCAGGTTGTAACAATATTTTTGTTTTACTCTTATTTAATTCTTTAAAGTCGATATTATTTGTCCCAACTCCATATTTTCCTATTACCCTAAGTTTTGGACATTTATTTAAAAATATTTTATCAACTTTTTCTAACCCTATAATAGTACCTTCTACACCATTCAAAAAATTATATAATTCATCATTTTTTAGTATTTTATTACTATTATTTAATTTTATTGTTTTAAAATATTTTTTTAAAATTTTAACTGCAGGAATATTTTTTGAAACACTTCTCGAACAAACAGCTATTGATATATTTTTTTTTTTCATAATTTATCTTTTGTTTGCTTCTATCTTACAAATATATAATTAAAAATATTTTTAAAAGGATTTTTCTCACTATAATTAAGAAATTCTTTATTCTGTTTTTTACCTAATAGTTTAAAATTATTTTTCTTCATAAAATTTAATATATAATCATATTGATCTTTAAAATTTTCATTAATTTCAATCAAAATACTTTTAATTTTATTATCAATTAAGTACCTATCACCACCTTCTAAAATCAAATGTTCAATTCCATCTACATCAATCTTTATATAATCAGGGGTTTCTAAAATTTTACTATCAATTAAAAAATTAATACTTGTTCCAATAGTTTGATAATTCATATTGGACTGAAATTTTTTTCCCTCAAAATTATAATCTTCACCAAAAGTATTGATAGCACCGCCCTCAATAAACCTTCCCTCCTTCATCATCATAAATTTATTTTCTATATTAGAAAGAGGCATTGGGAAAATTTGTATTTTGTTTTGCAAATTATTTAAAGATATATTTCTACTTAACGTTCTCAAATTCGAGCTAGAAGGTTCAAATGAAATAGTCTTTGAATTTTTATTTTTTATTGCATTATATAACGAATATAATCCAATATTTGCTCCTATATCCCAAAAAATTATATTTTGATCTTTTTTAAAACTATCAATCCATTCAAGTGTTTCTGGTTCTTTATCAAAGAAAGTGTCAACTCTCCAATCGATTAGCCTGTTTGGTACAAAGAATGTTAATTCTTCATTTGAAATCTTAATAGATTTATAAGAGTTTTCTTGAAAAAAATCCTTTAAAAATATGATAAAAGTTTTTTTTGTAAAAAAAAATAATATTTTGTCAAAAATCAATATAATTTTATAAATAACAAAAGAAAATTTTTTAAGCATATATCTTATTTACTACAATCTCATTAGTTTTCTTCTTCATATTTTTAAAAAAATTAAAGTTTGAATATTTCATTATAATAATTTTTTTTATTATCTATTAAAAATTTCTTTAAGTTGTCTAAAAATGAATTTTTTGGAAGTTTAGATATTCGAGATTTCATCATGTCAATATCGTCCCATAATTTTCCTCTTTTTTTTTTAAGTAATTTAAAATCATCATAAAGTAATGAAATATCATAAGATAACTCATTCTTTAATTTTGAATTTGTATCATTTTCATTTAATAAATAATTTAATTTATACCCAAGCAACTCCATTCTCTGTTGCCAACCTCTTAAATTTATTTTTCCAACTCCATGTATTTTTTTCATTTTTAATTTCAAAAAAGCATATTCAGATAAAATTGCAATTGCTTCTAAACCTGCATAAGGTGCTAAATGAGGTTCAATAGTTGAGTCTGTAATTAAAGCAATATCGCAGGTTTTTTTTTTGTAATCAATGTATGATAAAGAAACTACACCTTTATAGACATGATTTTTTGTAGAAATGATAAAAATTTTTCGTTTTTTTTTTTGATTTTTAAAAAAATCAATTTGTTTTTTTTTTGTATTTTTCGATTTCTTATATCTCTCTTCTAAATTTCTTATTATTTTTGGCCGGTTTAGCCATTTATACCAAATATCTCCTCCAGCAAATTGATTTGTTGGTCTACACAAATTAATTATCTGACCATTTAAGAGGACTTTTAATTTTTGCATAACTATTTCCAACTAATTATACTTGCAGCGGCAGATAATCCAACTCCAAAACCAATTAGCATAATTTTTTGATTTTTTTTAATCATCTTTTTTTTTTTTAAATTTTCTAGAACAATTGGTATAGATGATGAAACAGTGTTTCCAATTTTATCATAGTTTCTAAATACTTTCTTGTTATTTAAATTTAAAATTTTGATAAGCTCGTCTATCACAAGCTTACTAGCTTGATGAAAAACAAATTGGTGTATGTCTTCTTTTTTCAAATTATTTTTTTTTAATATATTGTTAAAAAGAATAGGAATATTTTTTGTAGTAAAATGAAAAATATTTGATCCTTTCATCTCGATATTATTGTTTGTTTCTATTAAATCGTTGGCACCAGAGCCATCTGTCAAAAAAGTAAATTTAGTATTTTTTTTGGAGCTAGTTTTTTTTATAATACAAGATGAAGCTGCGTCGCTAAAAATTGTCTTACATGTCCTATTATGCTCATTTAAAAATTTACTATAAGTGTCACTACATACAAGTAAGGCGTTTTTAACTAAATTAGAATTTAACATTGAATTAATAATTGATAATCCATATACAAATCCTGAACATCCTAATCCAACATCAAAAGCAATAATATTTTTATTTAAATTTAATTCATTTTGAATCATGCATGAAATTGAAGGTAATTTTTTTTTTGATGTTTGAGTCACTACAACAACGCAATCAATACTTTTCTTATTAAAGTTTTTAAGAGTTTTGTGACAAGATTTAATTGATAAGCTTAGAACATCTTCATCTTTTTTTGATAAAAATAAATTTTTAATACCAGTTCTTTTTTTTACATTTTCAATGTCCCACCTTGGATACTTTTTTTTTAAGTTTGATATACTTATTTTATTTGACCCAAGTTGGTAAGCTAGGTTTGCAATTGAAAAACTACTCACTTTAAAAGTTTATTTTTTTTCAGAATTGTTATTATTTTTTTAACACTATAAGCCTCAGCTATACTTTTAATTTTTATAACTTTTCCTTTAAGTTTTTTGTCTAAATTAAGCAAAATATTTAAATGTCCCAATGAGTCCCATTGTTCTATATCTTTGTCACTTGAAGTAATCTTAATTTTTTTGGAAGGAACTTTCAAAGCTTTAGAAATACAAGAGATTACATCTTTCTGTGATATCATTTGATAATTTTCTAGCTTATGTATTAAATTTGTTTAAAAAGTATACTCTATTTAAAAAATACTTTTATGTCTAGAAATAATTTAGAATCAAAGCAAAAAATACAAATATTAATTATTGGAGGCTGCTCTAAAATTGCAAGAGAAACTTTCAAATTAAATAATGAATTTGAAGTAACAGGTTTTTCAAGATTCTCAAAAACAAAAAAGATAATTGAATATAAATTGATAAAATATAAAAATATTCAAACAATTAAAAATTATTTAATTAAGAAAAAAAATAGCAAAATTGTTCTCCTATTTATGGAAACTTTTTCGAATTCAAAAATTTTACTTAACAAAACCTCTAAAGAACTTTTAGGTGACCTTGAATCAAATTTTTTAAATTTTCACGATATAATTAAATTAGTATTACCTCAGATGTTAAAACAAGAATGGGGAAGAATTATTTTTTGTGGATCATCAAGAGCTCTCAAAACTGATATAGGTATTGGAGGTTATTCGTCTGGAAAATATGCATTACTTGGTTATTGTAAAACTTTATCCAAAGAATATGCAAGATATGGAGTTACATCAAATTATTTGAGTCTTGGATTTTTTAATACTCCTCTTTTCTTAAAACTCAATAAAGATATAAGAAATAATCTTTTAAAAAATACAGATACAAAAAATGTTGGTGATTATTTGTCGATTCTTAATGCTATTAATTTCATCATAAAGTCAAATTATGTTACTGGCTCTATGATACCTATTGATGGTGGTTTCAAGTAATCTTAATGTCTAAATATTTTGAAAAGAAAATTAAAATATTTAATAAAAATTTTAAAATATTTTTAAATGAACATATTTTTCAACCAAATTTAACTACTAAACTTTTAATAGAGTCATCTTACAAAGTAGTGAAAAAAAACGACAAAATACTGGATTTAGGATGTGGTTCAGGGATAATTAGTTGTTTTTTTTTTAAAAAGAAAATTATAAAAAGTATTTATGCATCAGATATATCAAAAGCTGCTGTAAAATGTTCTGTATATAATTCTAAAAAACTTACTAATAATTATGACATTAGAATATCTGATTCATTAAATAACTGGAACAATGAAAAATTTGACTTGATCATAAATGATGTTTCAGGGATATCTTCAAAAATAAACAATATTTCAGAATGGTTTAAATTTGCTCCAAATGATAGTGGAAAAGATGGAATTAAATTTACAATTGATATTTTAAGTAAACTGAAAGATAAAAAATTAAAAAATACAAAACTTATTTTTCCTGTTCTTGGCTTATCAAATAGAAATAAAATAATTAATTTTTTAAAAAAATTTAAAATTAAATATAAAATACTTAACAAAGTTGAATGGCCATTACCAAAAAATTTAGTAAAACATAAAAGTCTATTAAAAAAATTAAAAAAAGAAAAAATAATAAATTATTATGAAAAATTTGGAATTTTATTTACTTCCACTGAAATTTTTTTTTGTGAAAACAAAAAAAATAAAGAATAACTTATTAATAATTATTTTATTATTTCCTTGATATAAATATTTAGTTTTTCAATAAATTTATTTTGACTTAAAGCATGAATATTTGAGAATTTAT